>JAEHJW020006297.1_pt3 | contig 23998 bp, 41 predicted proteins | sample 9271431 | NCBI WGS metagenome assembly JAEHJW02 | reverse complement strand
GAAATCGCTGGGAAGAGAGCTTCTGGAATCATACGCTGGAGAAAAAGAAGCTCATGAACGATGATCTTGGACCCAACACCGGGTGCGCGGGGGATGTTCTCATGGCAGCGCGGCGCGACCGGCTGGTCGAGCAATCGATTGCCCGTCTGGCTCCCATGTTGCTGAAAACGGACTTCTACGGCCAGATCGACATCAACACCATTGTCAGTTTGTCCACCGAGAAGGTCTACGCGCTGGAGCTGACCCCCCGGTTTGGCATCAACGCCTCCCTGACGTTCATGAGCATGTGGGCTACCGAGATGGGCGAATGGTTTCTACGGGTCGGTCGCCGGGGTTCTCCCGAGATCCGGGTGGCCAACTCCTACGGCGCCTCGGTGACAGTGAGCGTTCCCCCTTTCCCCGGCACCAAGAGCGACGGTGTGACAGACGGCGTGCCCGTTCTCATGCCCGACCCTCCTACGCCCCACGAAGGGGAGAAAGTCTTTCCGAACCTCAACCTGTTCGGCATCCGAAAAGAGGACGGCCACTTGGTCACGGTCGGCTTCGACGGCTGGGTGGCCTCTCCGGCCGGACAGGGTGCATCCATCCCGCAGGCGGTCCAGCGGTCCTACCGGCTGGTGCACGCCCTGAAGACCCCGAACAAGCAGTACAGGACCGACATCGGGCCTGACGCGGACCGGGACGAGCGCAGCTTGCGGAGGGAACGGTGGATCTGAGTCCGGGACTGAAGACTCCGGCGCGACTGCAAACGCTGGTGGACGTGGGCGTCCAGAGCCCCTCCCTCGATGATACGCTCACCTACAACGGCAAGGGCGGATGGTCCAACCGGAACGCGTTGGCCTCGCGCAGCGGGACAATGGAGTTCTTCCTGCCGTCGGTCAATAACATCGTTCCGGCGCTGGCTCAACAGGTCTTGGCCGAAGCGGTGCTGATTCCGCTGGGAGCGGCCCTGTGACCTACGCGCTCAACACCACACCGGCCTTCACGACGCTGGCTGACGGCATGGTGCTGGTCGTCCGGTTTCCGGCCGCCTCACAGGGCGGGGACACCCTGAACCTGAACAATACGGGGGACTTCCCGCTGGTCAAGGAAGACAGTACGGGTATTGACGTTCCTATTACAAGCAGCGATATTATTGCCAATCAATTGAGTCTGGTGTGCTGGAACGCCCAGAACAGCACGTGGATTCTCCTGACAGGACTGACCAGCAACCCGTAGGGGGACTGATGATAACTATCCGGTGCATTGCCGAAAGCAACATAGAGTCCGAGCTGATTCGCTACTGGACATGGGACCAGTTCTCCCACACCGAGTTCGTCCTGCCGGAGGGGTATCTCGGGAGTCGCCTCTCCGGCGGAATCCAGATCCGCCCGTTCGACTACATCACCGTTTCCCGGCAGGCCATTTTCGAGCTGACGCTGGATCCGGCGGCGGAAGAGGCCGTTTTGTCGTGGGCCAAGGCACAGATCGGAGAGTCTTACGGATGGAAGGACGTCGTGGATCAGGCCCTTCACGATGAGATCATGAAGCCTTCAGCCATGGACTGCTCCCACTTTGTCACCAAGGCCTTGTCCATGGGCGGCTTCAAAGTCACCCGAAAGCCGTTTTTCCAGAACACGCCTGCCGATGTCTACAACTGCACCGGCTTGACCCTCAAGGAGGAAACCTCGTGAAGACCACTGCAAAAACCAAAGCCGTTATCAGGGCCGTCGTTATCCGGGCCGGAGGTAAGCGCGAGGATATCGGCGTCATTTCTTCCTGCTCCAAGACCCTTTACTACCGCATGAAAAGGTGGCTCCAGAGAAACCTGAAGATCGCGCTGGCAGGTCTTTTGCTAGCTCTTCTCACAGGCCATCCTTTTGTGCTGGCGGCTACCATCACGGCCGCCGGAGACGGGGTGATTGCCAACAGGGTCAACGGAGGCGGAACAGTTCCCAACTACATCGCATGGGGTACCGGCACGCAGTCCACACCCAAGACCTCGACCACGCTGGCCGCGGAGACCACGACAACCAACGACCCGGGCTACGCCCGCGTGGCGGGAACCACTTCCCTCACGACGACCACCTACACCAACGACACTTTTCAGGTGGTGGGCACCCTCACGGCCGGAGCGTCGCTCACGATCACGGAAGCGGGTCTCTTTGACGCGGTGACGGGTGGGAACCTGTTCCTGTACGGGAGCTTTACGGGAATCGCCCTGAACACCAACGACAGCATCCAGTTCACGATGCAGGCCGCCAACGACTAGGAGAGCAGGATGACGTACGTTGCGACCGTCAACAGCAACGGAAACATCGTTTCCATCGGAACCTCCATCTCGGGAACCATTCCGGAGGGGCAGGTCGTCCTGACTGCCGAACAGTTCCAATCGATTGCGGCCAACCCCGTCGGCTGGAAGTGGGTGAACGGAGCGCCTGTTCCTCCGGCCCCGGTGTCCAACCTCCAACAGCTGGCGAATGTGCAGCTGTCACAGGTGGCGGCCGCTTTTGCCGCCGCCAATGCGGCCCCCCTCACCTACACCAACAGCTCGGGGGTGACGGGGACCTTCCCCACGACCGCGCCAGCCCGGCACCTGATTCTGGAGACGCTTCTGGCGTTTTCGGCCTCCGACAACGAGGTCTTTCCGTGGGCGGACGTGAACGGAAACATGGTCAACATGACTTACGCGGACTTGCAGGGACTTCTCCGGACGGGCGGCCAGCGGAACCTTGCCAATCTCAAGAAGTACACGACCCTCACCAGCAACATACAGGCCGCGACAACCGCCGCCGGCATTACTTCGCAAGTCTGGTAAGGAGAGCGCATGTCCAGTCCGGTCGTTACCGCCACAGCCAGTTTCCTTCCGGCCGCCGTCGGAGACTCCGTCACGCTGGGTCCGGATACCACCCCCGGCGTCAAGCAGGTGGTCCCGAACATGCTCAACGCCCCGGCCGGAGCCATCATCAGCGTGAGCACGCAAAAGATTCATACCAGCGGAGGGGCCTACACCGAAACGGCTTCTTCCACCACCCTGTCCAACCCCGTCACGCCGACGGCCGCCCCCTCCGAGGGCTACCAGCCCATCCAGCCCACGGAGCCGGAGATGTCTCCCTTCGGCTATCAGGCGGTCATCACATGGGTCTCCGGCACTCTTCCCACCTCGGCGGTCACGTTCACCCTTGAAAGTCTCTGATGGGTCGAAGCCTTCTTCTACTGGCGGCAGCGGGGGGCGGAGGTCCTAACCCTCAAGTCGTCCAGAGCGCCGACGCACAGTCCACTACCACCAGCGTCACGGTCACACTGTCGAAAGCTCCCACTGCCGGCAACCTGCTTCTGGCTTTCGTCAGCTTTCAGGAGACCGTCGCGTCCGGCGGAGGTCCGGTCCTGCCGAGCGGGTGGACGCAGATCGGAACGACCCTCAACTACAACGGCGCCGTCTCGATCAACTATCTGGCGGCCTATTATCTTACAGTCCCCTCTTCTCCGGCCAGCTCCTACACCTTCACCGCCACAGCCGGGTCCGGTGCGACGGTGGGGGGGATGGAAGCGTGCGTCATCGAACTGGATCAGGTCTACACGGCCAGTCCAGTCGATGTATTCACCACCTCCGGAGGGTCGTCCGCGACGCCGGGCTATCCGTCCGTCACCACTGCTCGCGACAATGACACGCTGATCGGGGCAACGAGCTTTGACGGACGGCTCTCCAGCGGAGGGATCACATACACCACGCCAACCAATTGGTCTCCCGTCGATGCGACCACCGGCTCCAGCACAGACCCGATTGCCGGGGGACGGTCATCCCTTCCCGCCCTGACACCCGGCGCCACACCGGCGACGACGGCGACGCTGTCTTCCAGCACCCCGTGGGGAACGTTTCTGGTAGCGGTTGCTTCGGTGACGGGGGCCAAGACCTACCTGCAATCGGTTGCCGGTACCAACACGACGGCGGCGACGTTCCGGCGACTGATCGGCTTTATCGTGTCCGCTGCCAACACCACGGGCGCGGTTTTCCGGCGCGGTCTGACATACGCCCTGTCGGCCGTCAACACGACGGCGGGGACAGTCACGGCTCTCTCTGTCACCCTGCTCAAGCTCTCGGGTGTCAACACCACGACGGCCGCCGTCAAGATGCGGTACGGCAAGTTTCTTTCGGCTCTTAATACCACCTCGGCTGCGTTCCGGCGGTCCCTGAGAATAATTATCTCCGCCACCAACATCACCACAGCCGCCGCCAAGACGACGGGACAACTCTACCAGCAAGCCCTGAACGCCTTGATGACAACGGCCGCGGCGATTATCACCCTCATCAAGCGGGCGGTATACCAGACCCTTTATATAGACCAGCTCTCGGTGGGAGGACCGACTGCCACCAACATCCTGCGTTCGACCGGCTCCGCATTCGACCTGACGCGGATGCGGGTAGAAACCAGTACCGTGACAGTGACGGTGCGGCAGATATCCACCCTCCAGCCCTACACCGGAACGTTCTTGTCCGCGACCCTGTGGATCGGGGAGATGGCTGTTCCGCTCCAGCCCAATCCCACCGGGTACGCCTTCACGGGAACCCTTCCACAAAAGCCCACGGGAAGCCAGACAGTCTACGTTTCTTTCTTGTCTAACACCCCCGTGCTGGCCTATTATCAGAGCGAACCTACGGCGGTCTACTTTGAATAAGAGAATAAGAACGAGGAGCCCAATTGTGAACGACCTCCAGACTATCCAGCTTGTTTCAAACTTCCTGTCGGCCGGTGCAGGCTGGGCGCTGGCTGCCTTCTTCAGCACTCGGGCCTTGAAAGACAGAGATGACAAGATGGACGAGCTGGCAGAATGGACCCGGCGGCACATGGTCGGACACCCCAACATGGACGAGATTCTTCGGATGCACGAAGAAAACCGGGCATATATGGTCCACCTGACCGACATGCTCCGGGAGAACACCCTGCACCGAAACGATGATTTCAAGATGGTCCGGGAGGATCTCCGGCTGTTGACAACCCGGGTGGACGAGCTTCTGAAAGGGAGGAAGAGCACATGACATTCGGGGAAGCACTGAAAGGACTCCGGTATCTGGAAGGCGGCTTTGTGGTCGATGACGGCGGACCGACAGAGGCAGGCATCACACAGGCTACCTACGACGGTTTCTGCCAGCAACACGGGCTGACTGTGACGCCCGTAAACCAGATGACACCCCAATTGATTGCCGAGTTTTACCGGCTGGCCTATTGGGAGCCGCTCTTGTGTGGCCAGCTCCCGGACAAGGTGGACTTTGTCCTGTTCCAGTGGGCCGTGAACCACGACGGACCCGGAAACGCCGGCGGGGCTGTCGAGTCCCTTCAAATTTGCTCGGGAGCCGAGCCCGATGGTATCATGGGGCCGGAAACGGTCCGTGTTGCCAACAACATGGACCCCGCGAAACTCTGCTCCTGCATTCTCAGCCGACAAGACGGGTGGTATGAAGCCGACAGTCTTAAAAACCCTGATGCACCTCTTAGAGGCTGGCGGGATCGTGTTGACCGGGTCCGGTCCTTCATTCAGTCTGCCACCTCCCCACAATCCCCCCACAACGTACAAGGAGCTTGACATGGCGCTTATTGACAGCATCCATGCGACAGAATCAATTCACGCCTCCCAGACCAGCGAGCTGGAGACCATCATCCACAACATCCGCGCCGAGCTGGACAAGGTCGCTGCTCCTCCGATCCAGAGCGTGGAGTCGGTCATGTCCCGCGTAGAAACGTGGGTCAAGAAGGAGGGCAAGTACGCCGAGACCGAGATGGAAGCGGCACTTTCCCGTTTGAAGGCATTGTTTTGAGCTGGATACTCTTTGGTTTGGCCGGAGCGGGAGTTGTCGCCCTCGTTCTCCTGTGGCTGGAAGAATGAAGTGTCTGTGAAGGAGTCCCGGTGGGTCTGAACAACCTTTCCAGTTACATCAATCTGAATACAAGCGGGATCTCTGTTCCCGCGGGTTACGAAGCTTATGGCGCATGGACAGAGCTGGTGACTCTTCCGTTTTCTGTCGACGGCCTGTTGGTTCAGATTGCGTCTGATAGCGGAACCAATCAGGCGTGGGCGTTTGGGCTCGGGCCACCCGGCAGTACAGCACCGGACGGTAATGGATTCATTCAAAACATGGTACTGGTCTATTCAACTACTGACATCATAGCTCCCGTGTATCGATTTCCCATTCCCCTTCCAGCAGGAGCTATTCTCTACGCTCAGACCGGCGCAAACGGGAACGAAGCGTCACAATCGCTCAATACATGGGCAATTCCGTCCGGGAGCCTTTCCCGATCCGAGAAAGGACGCTTCTGGACGAGTGCCGGGTTCAGTTTCACCGCACCGAACGCCACCCTTTTAACACCCATTCCGATTGGCACGACTGTGGAGTTTGCGGCGGCTCCCGCTGTCCCTATTAGACGGGTCCGGATGGATCTGAGTTGCTATGATCCTTATGAATTGACAATAGGCTACGGCGTTTCCAGTCTGACGAACACCCTGTTCAGTCCGAATTTGTTCAATTCGAGCAGCACGGGACTGACCTCCCAAGAGCTGGAGTGCCATATTCCCCCGGGCATGAATCTGTATGTGCAAAACCTGAACACGACTTCGGCTGGCAATCCAAGTGTTTTAATGAGCTATATGGTATAGGAGCCCGGCATGAACGCTCTCAAGTTTCTCCTCACAGAGCCGGACAACAAGACATTTTGCCCGATTCGAGTCGGCGGGTTCCTGATCCTGTCCGTCCTTCTCTGTTACGCAATCTCGGGGATCGTTCACAAGACAGGCGACAATTTTCAGGACGTCTGCAAGGGCTTTGCATGGTTCTTGGGATCATGGGCCGCCGCTATCGGCGGCAAGAGTCGGCTGGGCGGAGATTCGGCTGCCGGACAGCAGGGAGGGTAGATGGGCGCGGGACTGGTTATCGGCATACTGAAAAAAGGGGGGCCGTATCTGGCAATTGCCGTTCTGGTCGGACTTCTCTACATGGATCATCTCAAGCTGGTCGCGTGCCAGTCCCAGAACGCTGCGCTCACCATGTCCAATCGATTGTACAAGGGGTTGACCGAGAAGCAGAACAAAGACATTGCCCGAAGCCGGGCCGATGAGGCCGACGTCCGGAAAAAGATGGCGGATCTCAGCAGCCGGTTCACCCGGCAGGATACGCACGTTCGGATCCGGATACAGCGCATCCTGAAAACCGCACCTGACACCACTTGCGAGAAAGCCGTCCAATGGGCCGTAAAACAATCCCGATCCTTGTAGTTCTTCTTCTTCTCTGTGCCTGCACCCGGACGGTGTATGTCCCCCAGCAGGTGGACGTTCCCGTGCCGGTCTACTGCCCGGCTCCCGACGTTCCTCCCTTCCAGAGCTATGTCGTCCACGACCCCCAAGCACCCCCCGGGAAAGTCCTGTCGGGGCTCGTCGCTACCCTGTGGGAGGCCGAGAGCCAGAACAAACAACTCCGGGCCATCCTCAAGGGGTGTGAAAAAAAGTAATCATGAAACTGATTGAGCTGGAACCGAGACTGGTCCGGTACCTGAGCGACGGACGAATCCTCACCGTCCCGACATTGGCCGAGTGCCAAGGGGTTCTTTTCCTGTGTCCCAAGTGCTTTGTCGAGAATAAAGGTCCGGTTGGAACCCACAGGGTCTTGTGCTGGTCCGCCACTCGGGGGGTACCAGCCAACGTCCCACCGCTACCGGGGAGGTGGACCATCTCCGGGACAAACTTGAAAGACGTCACCCTGTCCGGAGAGAACGGAAAGTCCAGCTCTGTCCTGCTGACGTCGGGTTGTCGCTGGCACGGATTCATAACGAACGGAGAAGTTCGCCAATAAAAAAGGCGCCGGGAACTGGTGGGGTTCCGGCGCCTGCACACTCCCCGGAGGTGGGGAGAGATGGAGACTGTCTTATCTTAACCCGGCCTAGCCGGGCTGTCAATCAATTGCCTCCGTAGACCGGACCGGCGCCATAAACAGGTCCTCCGCCGTAGACATGCGGGGCCAGATTGCCCGGCGCGTTCGGGTTGGTGGCCGAGTACGGCGAATTGGGCGAGCCGTACATCCCGTTCGGATTGTTGATGGAGTACGGCGAATTGGGCGAGCCGTACATCCCGTTCGGATTATGGACCGAATTGGGGTCGTTGGGGTTCGCGTTCAGGTTCCCCAAGTACTGGCCGTTCGGAGCCACCAGATACGGACTCCCGGCGAGACACGCATCCCCCGTCAGAAAAACGATAGCGACAGACAGCAAAAGAATCTTCATGGCATCCCTTTCTCCGTTACCGGCAGGGAGGGTGAGATGCACTCCCAGCACGTCGTGTTGTACCGCCTGCCGAACGCGCCGCACAAGCCGCATTCACCCATGTCCACACAGAGGAGGGGGAGGCGGATAACCCCCGACCTCAAAGCTTTCAGGTCCACCACATCAGCCAGCATATTCTCTCCTTATGCCTTCCAGATCATAATCAGCCAAGCCAGAAGCCACACGGCGGCACCGATCAGAAACCCCAGCACGATGCCTTTCAGGGCGCCGAAGTCCTCCGAGCTGTCAATCAGGGCTTCGGGACAGATATGCCCCTCGTCCTCATTGTACATCCGTCCGCACATGCCGCACAGAAACAGGGGTCGGTGCGCGTCAATCTCTCCGATCTCCATCAGGACACCTCTTCCACAGGCCGTTCTTTCTTGTTGTGACCCCCGTTATCCTTCCGCTGGTCGAACCGGCGGGGATCTGCCCTCACTTCCAGACTGCACTTGACCGCGTCAAACACGGAATAGACGAACCGCCGGAACTGCGGCTCCATGAACCGGCGCCGGATCAGCCCCCGGTCGGCCAGTTTCCGAATCGTGTACGGCGGGAGACCGGCGACATAGGAGACGACCTCCAATTGCTGATATTCCGTGTCCGCTATATCCAAAGAGATGCCTATCATTTTCGGTTCCCGCTTCATTCTTACCTCCCTTTTCGTTTGGGTGCCACTGTCCGGACGAACCGGACGCCCGGCCACTTGACCTGATCCTTGAAGGTCCGGGCGGACTGATTGAGAAATGTCTGGTTGGGTGTGACCGCCATCTCCGGAACCGTTCCGGCCGCAACCGCCGCACACAGGTCCTTCAGGCTGTAAACCTCTGCCGTCCATTTGGGCGCCGTGGACGTCAGCTCTCCGGGCTCGGCCTCCGTGAGTGTGACCCGGGTGCTGGCGGCCTCCTGCTCCAGACGCGCACGTTCTTCCGGATCCTCTTCCGCTTGGGCACGGGCGGCCATATCCGCCTTCAGCTGTCGGGACAGCTCCGCCTCAAGCTTGGCCTTGGCCTCTTCCACCTTGGTCAGGTACGCGGTCATCAGGGAGCGGCACTTCTCCTCGGCCTGTTGCCGCGGTTTCTCAAATCGATTCTTTTGTGCACAGGCCTCCTTGTGCGTTTCGTAGGCCTTTTTAATGATGGGGTCAAAGGTCTCCGCGATGGCCTTCTTGATGTCCATCAGGCCGTCCAAGAGCACCTCCATCTCCTTGTACTCTTCGGGGCATGACGGCTCCAGCAAACAGGTGTGTATAGCCGCGATCTCGTTCTCCAATACTTCCGTCTCCATGATCTCCTCCTGTGAAAGTGATTAGTTGTTTCTGTTACGATGTTATCACATAGTTATCCCTTTAGCAAGCTTCCACTCGACCACCTTGAGCACGCTCAGAAACGTCGTCATGCACGGCACTGTTGCGTGAAATTCCATGAACAGGGGCTTGCCCGGACTCAGATAGGCGCAGGCTGTTTTCACCGCCCGGGCCTTCACGCCGTGGGCATATTCCAGCAGGGCCGCATACCCTCCCAGCTGAAGCTCGTAGTGCTCATAGCGATGCCCTGTCTTGAAGTCCATGACAATCAATTGCCGGTCGACGGTGCCGATCAGGTCCAGCGTCCCGGCCAGCCGCAAGGGCTCGTAAGCCAGCCGGACTTCCGGAGAGAGGATGGTAATGCCGTAGACCCGGTGAATCTGCTCCAGACCTGCCAGCGCGCACTCCACCCACTCCGGACCCAGCTCTTTCTCCCAGCGCGCCATTTCTTCCCGGTCGTCCCGGACAACGGACTCCAGATACTTGTGGACCTTCGTTCCGAGAACCGCCCCCTCGGTCGCCCCGATACTGCTCAGAAAAGAGCTGACGCCGCCAAGCGCCAACACCTGAGTGACCGAGTACAGCTGACGGTCCCCCATCTTGTAAACATGCCGGTTCTCGTCGAACGTCAGACCCGGGGCCAGATCCACCCCTTCCCCAAGCTTGCCCAAAAACGTGTTGGCCCCCTTCTCCATCTCAATCAGCACGACCCGCTCCTTTCATAAAATCCAGCAGTACATCTTCGACTGACTTCTTTGTTTTCAAAGCGTGTTCCACCATGTCGTCAACGGTGTTTTCCATGCGAATCGTCCATTCCGTCAATTGATTGGATCCACCGGGCCGGTAAAGTCTGCCCCGGGTCTGGACATAACTGCCGTGGGACCACGGCTTGGACAGCCAGACAATATGCCGGGCTGCGCCTTGCAGGTTCAGCCCCTCCCCCATACTGGAAGGGTGGCCGATCAGCACGGGGATCTCCCCTTTCCGGAAAGACTCGCACACCCACGACGGAGACAGGGCCGTCAAATGGACAGGCTCGTGTCCGTGCTCCCGGAGCGCGGCGTCCAGCCTCTCCCGCTCGGCTTCAAAGTGCGTGAGAACGAGGCACGGAACCCCGTCGAACGAATCCACCAGTTCCGCACAGGCGTCTATTTTTTCCGTGTGCATCCACTCCGCGCTGTTATCTTCCATATAAAGAAAACCAGTGGCTATCTGACGAAGCTTGGAGACCTTAACAGCGGCATTGGCGGCAACCACGGTCCCGTTCTCGCACTCCACCAGAAAGTTTTTCCACATGCGCCGGTATTGCTGACCGGCGCGCGGGGGGAGGGTGAGAGGCACCTCCACCTGTTCCAGCTCGGGGTATCCGTCCCCCATCATCTCGTCCGGGAGGGTCATGGACCACGCCGAGAAAGCCTTGGTGATCTCCTCGTACGCCCCGGGCTTGAAGATATAGTCCACATAGGTATGCTTGTAGAGAGGATGGCAGTAACGGTTCCGGAAACCTGTAATGTTCTTGCCGAAAACCTTGTCATGAATCATGTACCCCTGCGCGAACAGGTCCATCAGGGAGTTGGGGGCCGGGGTCCCTGTGAGGAGCCAGCGGACATCGAACGTGTCCCGCCAAGGCTTGAGCAATTGAAACCGCCGGCTCGAATGGTTCTTGATCCGGTGCGCCTCGTCCAGCACCAGCACGCGAAAGTCGTGCACCATCAGCCGTTCCAGCTCTTTCAGAAGATCGTAGGAGAGCACCACGATATCGGCGGAGGGCACCTGCGTCCGGAGAAGATCTGTCCGTTGCGCCACACTGCCGCCGAAGACCACGACCCGGAACGGAAGCCCCCACTTTTCGACTTCCTGCTTCCACGAATTGGCGGCCACCAGCGGAGGAGCTACCACCAGCATCTTGCCGGGGAAGGCCTTGTGCCATATCTTGTAGGCATGCAGGACAATCGCAGTTTTCCGTCTTCCCATCGGCAGGCAGAGAGCCCCGGCCGGATTGGACACACACCACTGGACCGCAATTTTCTGATACTCAGACAGTTCCATCCACCACCCCCCTGATTTGTGAGACGTCGTCCACCACGTACACTTCCATCCCGAGGTCCTCCAGATGTGCAAGAAACACCTTCTGATCCGGCTTCGGGGCCTTTCCTCTCTGCTTGAGCTCGACGAACACCACGCGACCCCCCGGGAAAAGACAGACCCGGTCCGGAACCCCGCGGCGGCCGGGAGAGACAAACTTCAGGCACAGACCGCCGACAAAGGACACCTCCTTCACCAACGCTTCTTCGATAGACCGCTCTCTCATTCCTCATCCCCCAGCCGAACACCGCCTTTCTTTTTGGCCGCGTCCGGGTGCATCTGCTCCGGGAAGGCCTTCCGGAAGTCCGACAGGTACGCCCGAAACCGCACAGGCTTCTTCTTGTCGAGCGTGAACAGCATGCCGGCCTTGAGACTCGTCCGGGCGTACTCGGCCCTGAGACGGACGGAATCGACCCGGTGACGCGGAAACGCATGGTCAATCAGGTAGGCACACGCTTTCTCGGCCTCCATGACAGACTCCATCAGCATGGGATAGCCGCCATAGAGCGCGATAGTCTGGAAGGCCAGCGCCGCGGGAGCCCAAGACTCCAGCATCTTCCGGTTGAACCAAGCGGCGCCGAAGATCCCGCCGGGCAGAAAGAAGTACAGGGACGCCCAGCGCGGAAAGTCGATATCTTTCCAGAACGGCCGGGGGGTGAACAGGTGCGCGCCGACGGGCATCATGCGCTGGATGAAAACCGCCCGGGCTTCCCAGCCGAAGTTATCCGCCACGGCGTACATGGTTCCGGACTGTTTCTGGTCGGACAGAATGCCGCTGTCGTCCTCCAAAAAATTGATTGGTTCCGTGCGGCTGATGGCCGTGTTCTCCTGCAAGTAGTTCTTGCCGAATCTCCGGATGGAACTGGTTCCGGTCCGGACGCGCATGCCGTTGCGCTCCCGTTTCCCGGTCTTCCCGACCGGCACGGTCTTTTTGGGGGTTTCTTTGTCGTCCGTCATTCTTCTCTCCACATCTCGGACCACCGGAAACCGAACTTGCCGCTGGACAGCATCGGCACGGTGGACCAATCAATTCGCATGGCCTGTTCGAGAAGATTCATATTGTCTTCCGCGCACTCCAGCGGGGAGGTGACAACCAGCTCGTCGTGCACCGCCAAGAGCACCCGGGCACCTCCCATCAGGACGGTGGACGCCCGGAGGAGGGCTTCTTTCGTCACGTCAGCGGCCGACCCCTGAATCAGGGTGTTCAGCATCTTGTACTCGTAAGTCTGGACCGTCCGTGTGACACCCTGCTGGATCACCTTGGCTTCCTCGCAGAAGTACCGGCGACCGCCGATAGTGTAGAACGGTTCGTTCCGGGCGGCTCTGGTCTTCAGGTCGTCCCGCAGGTCGCGGATATCAGGTAAAAGCCGATAGTAGGTGTCCACGACAGAACGTGCCTCGGTCACGCTACAACCGAGCCGTCCGGCCAGAGAGTTGACCCCCATGCCGTACAGAAGGCCGAACCCGAGCCGCTTGACCGCGTCCCTGTCCATCTTGAAGCCGGCCTCGGCCATCATCCCCCGCACCATCTCGTGGGGGTCCATGTTAGGATCTTCCTGAAAAGCCTGAAACAGCTTGCCTTGCTCGAAGTGCGCCAGCAAACGAAATTCCTGCGCGTCGTAATCCCTGACCAAAAGAATGCCGTCCGGCTCCGGAACAAAACAGGATCGCAGGTTCGGCAGACCGGCTACCGGGCGTTTGGGGATATTCAGGAGATTCGTTCCTGTGGTTGACATGCGACCCGTCCGGGCGCCTACGCCACCGCTCTCGCTCTCGGAGCGGATCTGGTTCCAGTGAGGATGCAGAAGCTCCTGTCCGCGCCATGCCTCCAGAAAGGTGGACAGGTAGGTAGACCCCTGCTTGTGGACCGAGAGATGTTCTTTCACCTCGGGAATCATAATCAGCTTTTCGAGAACCTTGTAGCCGGTCTGCTTCCGTCCGGTCGGGGTCCGTAGACCGTCCCATTTTTCCATGTCCATGACGCCGGACTTTTCCAGCAATTGGGCCAGCCGGAGACCGGAGGCCAGATCGTCGGAGCTCCCTCCGATCACGGAGGCCAGAAAGCTCTCGGCGTCGATCACCTTGTCCGCCACCTCCCCAATCAATTGATCGACCATCGCGCCATCAACCGGAACGCCTCTCTTTTCCATTTCCAGCAAACAGAAAGAAAGAGCCCATTCGCGGTTGTACGCCGAGAGAAAACGGCCCCTCCAGCTTTCGGACTGTCGATTGCACCATTTAAAAAGATGCGCGCAATTCAGGACATCGTCTTCCAGATAGGGCCGCACGATGGAAAAAGGCATCTCGGCAATCCGGGCGCGATAGCCCTTGCCCCTCCCGAAGTTTTTCTCCGCCCACTCTTTCAGGTCGTGGTCGCTTTTGAACGCCCCTCCGGTCAGGTCCCGCGACAGGTTCTTCAGGTCCATCCGGGGCGAATACGGAGCACACAGAAAAGACATGAGAAGCGTGTCCCACGCCTGAAAGAACCGATAGGGGACACCCACCAGCTTGCACATGACCTTCAGGTCGAAAGACACATTGTGGCCAACAAACACAACCTCCGGATCCGCAAGAAAAACTTTGCAGGTGTCTATCGCTTCCGCGCGTTGTGCCGGGTTGCTGTCAGGGTGCCCCCAATCGATTGTGTGAACGCCCTGCGACCCCACCATCCAGCCCATGGAAACGGGTTCCGGAACTTCCAGAGGATGATCCCTGTCGATAGCCTGTGTTTCAAAGTCAATAAATACCAGTTTTTCCACCGTCTCCCCCTCCGTGAAAAAAAGGGCCGCCGAAGCGGCCCGTCCGATCAGAAAGTGCGACCCTTGCGAGCCGGAGGAGGCTCGTAGCCTGTGGTGTCCAGCGGGGACAGAATCTCGTCCCTGTGGGTCTTGAGGAGGGTGAGGATATGCTTCTGCTCTTCCACCTCGGTAATGGGGGAAGACGGCGTGATTCCTACGCCCTGAAACTCGTTCAAGGGTTCGGAAACGACCGTCACGCGCATAAAGGGGACAGGTCCTCTCTTCGAGAGGCCTACCAGCACGCGCAAGCATCGGTTGATGGATGTCGGTGGCACGCGAAGCCGCCAGACCGAGTTGTCCGCCTCGTCCATGACAAGCAGGCGGATGGAGTTTCGGCAGGCTTTTCCGCGACCGTTCGCCGCGCTCTCAAATTCATTTTGGGGACACGTCGAGCAAGACTCGCTCTGTGGTACAGGCACATCCGCTGTCGGCGCCATCTCGTGCACGTCCCGGGCCACTGCAAAACAGGCCGGAGCGGACGGGTGGCCCTCGACATACGGCCGATCATAAAAAACGTTCTCGAACGCCCAATCCAGAATGACGCCGGCAATCTCGCGTGTCGGCTGATAACCATCCCGGACAAAGCCGTTCAGCTTACTGTTGGTAATGGTGGGTACTCCGCTCGGGAGGGGGACAGACTGCCCCTGTGCCAGAAGGGTGGCCAGAATCTCGTTCTCCTCGTCGGACAACACCATTTCTACGCCAGCCATCGGATCGGTTGCTGGCACAACGATCTCCGTTTTCGGGGCTGACGCCTTGGGAGAGGCCTTTGAAGCGGCCGCTTTGGGAGCGGCTTTAGGAGGCGCGTCCGGCGTTGGGGTTGTGTTCTCGACCGGAGACTCTTTCTGCTCCTGCATTTTCTTTCGTTCAGCGATAATTTCTGCCACTGTGCGTCCCATTTGAACCTCCAAACTTTCAAACTTTGAACTGCGGGATAAACTGGTCCGACCCCGGACCATGTCATTATGTTACTACGCTGTGATCGACCTGTCAAGATCAACACAGCTTGGGGGGGTTCGCCGTGTAATAGGCGCCCCACTCCGTAGACCCCTCCGCCTTCCACCGCTCGGCATTTTTGAGCGCCGCCATGACCACGTTTCCGCGGGAGGAGAGCCAGACTTGAGGGTGCACGGTGCCCGAGAGAATATAGCGCACAGAGCCGAAAACGGCCTTGGACGACAACGTCCGCTGGGAGCGGAGCGGGTCGAATGCCAGCCGAAGATCCTCCGCCGTCCACAGGTCCACGCAATCCGGCCGGCTGACCAGCTCTTTCAAAAACAGCTCGAAGTCAGACCGGCTCTCCACCTGTAACGACTGCTTGGTCTGCGTGGTCGGCGCCCGATCCTTGGCGCCGTAGTCTTTCAGGTCCCGGGTGAGAAAAGCGTGCATGAGAGCCGACGCGCCTCCGTTCTTGGCCCACGCCGCAAGCTCCCGGTAAAACGCCTGCGACTTCGGCGTGCGGGGAAACTCGATGGCAAAAAACCTCCTGTCCGAGTCCGACAGCAAGAGAGGGAGAGCATGATTAGACAGAAAAATATAAGAGCGGGAGTCTTCTATAACGTAGGACGGAGCGAATTTTTCTTCCACCGTCTGGGTCCGTTGCGTAATCAGCGCCTTGATCCGGTCCATCTCGCGCCGGGAATCGACGCCTGTTATCTCTTCGCCAATCACCAAGTGCTTGTGCGCCCAGCGGTAATTGAACCGGCTTGTCAGGTCTTGTTCGCTGACCCACGCCGTGTTCTCCGCACCGATGATCCGCTCCAGAATCTCGGCCAGAAGGGATTTCCCCACCCCTTCGGACCCCATGATGAGAATGGCCGTATGCGGTTTCTCGGCGGGGTTCTGGAACAAACCGGCGCACCAGTCCAGAAAGAACTTGCGCTCTGCCGGGTCCGGAACAGCCCACGTGATAAACTCCTCGAACAACGAGATATCGCCCGGGCTCGGATCCAAGGGAAAGCCCTTCCAGAGATTAAAAACACCGTCGATCTCGCGGGGGGCACCCGGACGATAGGCCAACGCCCGAACCTCCCGCCGCTGGGAGTGAGAGATAAAATATTTATAGGCCGGCACGGTCTTTCCCCCCGTGCCAATCAATTGATTCGCGGTGCGCTCCAGCCACTCTCCAACCCGGAAAAACCGGGCGGCCGGGATGTCGAAAACAGCCCCGACATCCCGGACGTAGAGCATATTTTGGTTAAGCCCGGCAATCGGGTCTTCCTGCGCGGATCCGGCCGCTTCTTTCTGGTGCCAGACATCCGCCAAGGCCGCCTTGACGGCGTCAGGTCCGTCATCCTCCAGCCAGTCGTCCAGCCCCCGCTTGCCCCCAGCCGCATTGGGGGGGACGGCAAAGATGCGAACCGTCGCGCCGCGCTCGGTCAGGTGACGGGAGAACCGCGTCGCGGCCTCCCGGATGTGCATGTTTGCGTGATAGTCCGAGTCGTAGACCAAGACTACACGCCGGAGATTCCAGACCAACCCCTCCATGTCCTCCGGGGCTTTCCAGTTGTCCACGCCGCCGATTCCGACAGCCGGTATTCCGGCCTTGCACGCGCGAAGAGCTTTCTTCTCGCCCTCCGTGATAATGAGAACCCGGTCCACGAGCCCGTCCAAAACCTCCCGCGCAAGCACGGGAACATACCACCGGCACCCGGATCCGGCCGGTTGCCAATAGCGGGGGAGTGCGCCATCGACAAACCGCACGCGAAAGAACGACCCTCCGGGATACGCGATCAGGTAGCCCGGACGAACCGGACCACCCATCCCCATGACGTCGTCGCTGGACACCGGGTAAAACTCCCCGTCGGTCACGGACAGGCCGGACCGTTTCAGGTCCAGCTCCATCCGATGCGTGACACCACCAATCAATTGATCTTTTTGGCCCGTCGTCCTTTTCACTCTTCTTCCTCCAGATCGACAATTTCTGTTTTTGGAGTGTACGGGAAACTGATGGAGACCCGGCTTTCTCTTCTCTGAACGACCATCCCGTTCTTATAGCGGAACAGTTTTCCCCGACTATCATAAACGCCGGTTTCGTCCTTAAATACGTGACTACACCGCCTATTCTGATACTCCCTAGTGCCATCGATCTCTATCCACTCATTATCTTCCCCGGTGAGGGGGCTCAAAGCCTCGAACCGGGAGAGCTTGTTAAAAAGAACGGTGCAGATTTCCGCCGAAGCCCCGGAGTGTCCTTCACGGGAAAACAACGCAATCAATTCCAAGACGGCCTCCCCGATCATGCCGTCATAGATCCCCTCTTTGTCCAGCCAGCCGCCCATTTCCAGCTCTTTTCTGGCAAACTCCACAAGGTCGCTCATTCTTCCACCTCCGTTTTTGTGTGCATAATTCTTTCAGCCCAATCGTAATTCTTGTGAATCCTGTACGATTTGGCCTCGGACTCTGACAAATATCCGTAAGCCGTCATCTGCAATTCAGAACCAAACCCGAACACCCACCGCCACTTGGACACCTTGACAGGTTCCAGTTTCCAGTCATCGGTGGTAAGGCCATCCCCAGTATACTGAATCACTTCCCAGCGACCACTCAAACACTTCATCCACAAACGACCACCCGCAAACTTGTGGAGGTGGCCGTTCAGGTTCGCAATCCTTCCCTCGTCCCGCATTTTAGGCAACACCTCTTCAAACTTCATGAATCCTCCCTCTGCTGTTCTATGGCTAATATCCATCGGCGCTCGAATCTTTCCCACCACTGTTTTTCCACAAAATTCATCCGTTCGGGAAAAGCCGGTTTCTCGTACATACATCCCGGACTACAGCAATAATTGACCAGAATCATGAAGGTTTTCCTCCCTGTTGGCCCCACACTTTTTCGACCTGTCAACCGACCTTGATGGATCGGGCAGATATATTTCGGGGGAGGGAGAATCATTTATTCCTCCTTGATATATTGTCCAAATACATTCCGCATGGAGATTCCAACGCGCTTCAGAGATTCGGCGGACCGTATTTTTTCTTCAATAAGATAGCCCTCTGAATTGATGAAGATGTTTATCGAAACAGTCTCCGGACCCCCAATCCTCCGGGTCAATTCTTCGATCATTTGTTGATTGCTGAAAGAGGCTAACGGCTCAAAAAGTTCAGGTTCATCCATGTTCATACATCCTCCTATTTAGAGGTAATCCATTCTTTCCAGAGAAAGGCTCCAAGAGCCCATACCAGTACAACGAAAGCGATACAAACTACCGTCATCGCCAACGGCAAGAAAACAGAAGCAAGGAAATTCATATACGCATCCAAGGCCTTCATTCCACCACACCCCTCTCTTCCCAATAGTCCAAAACGTCCTGTTCGGTCGGCCTGTGCTCCATCACCACGTACCAAGGTCCGCCTTGTGGGTGATCGATTCGGTACGCCGGTTTGCAGTCCGGTTGAGCCCCCTCGCAAGGCCCGATCAGGTCGTCCAGACCACAAGCGCACTCAGTAGGACCATGACAAAGACCATCGAACCCGTTCGCTTTCAAATAGTTTTCAAGAATTTTCTTGGCTGTCATCTCTCGTCCTCCCTTATACTTCATGCGTCCCCCCGCTCCAATTGCTTGACCAGCTCGTCCGCAAACATCAGGGCCAGAAGAGCCGCGTCCCGGACTAAGTCCTCCGTCTTCCGCAGATCCAGTTTGTCTATCTGCAAATGGGGGCTGGCCAGAATCCCGGCCAGACACCCCGTCGCTATACGTTCCCGTCGCGTCGATTCCACCATCTCCTCCTCCAATTGATTGATTAAGCCAGCCCCGAGAGAACAAAAACACCCTCGCGGCCCGGCGTCTTGCACTCCAGCATCATGCAGGTGTAAGTCTTCTCACCCTGAAAAAGCGTGACATCGACGTCTCCTGCCGTCTTCAGCACCCGGGCGTAGACCTCCCCCCGCGCCGTGAAAGGAATCGTGCAGGGCTTGAGGTCCGACACGTCAAAAACCCGCTCCACCGGCACGTAGGGAGTCCCTGTCAAGGACAGAAGCTCCAGCCGCTTGTGACCGAACCGGACAACCAGACCCTCCGTCAGAGTGCCACACATCCGCACCTCAAGCTCGACCGCCATGTCCTCGTCCCGGGTCCCTCCCCATTTCAGCACGTCCTGAAGCTCGCGCGCCCGAACCAGAACGGGAGCCGGCACCCGGAAAGGGAGCCTGCCGCCGTAGGCCACATAACCGTCTGTTCCGAAGATCCTCTCTCCCTCGAAAGAGACCAGCGCCATGAAATTGTTCTCCTTCGGGCGCGTGCAGGCCACAGCCCGGGCAACGTGGGCCTTGAAGTCCCCGAGCGCCATTCGGAGCTCGGTCTTTCCCGTTTCTTTTTCTGCCACCTGTTCTTCTGTCTGTGTCTGTGTCTGTCTTGCCATCGTCTCCACCCTCCAATTGATTGATTATGCCTGCCAGAGAAAACTGCCCACCGTCACCAAGACCAGCAGGAGCGAACCCAAAACGAGCCAGAAGCCGGCCAGAAGCATGGTCACGGCCAGCTTGCCGTCCGGACAGAAGGCGACCGCACACGCGGCCGCCCCCATGGTGATTGCGTACAGAACCTCGGCAACGTGTGTCATAGCGGCCTCCGGCTCTCCTTGGCCTGCATGAGCCCGTCGACCGCAGACCTCAGAATCACCCGCGCCCGTTCGTGGTCGACAGACATCCCCTCCGCTATCACGTACAGAAAAGTCGTGGACTTGTCGATCACATCCCCGATAGCCGCGGGGGGATTGTCTTCTCCAGCCTCCAGAACCTCCGGGAGGGACAGCGCCCCCGTCTTGAGCATGTCGTCCATAACATCGTGGGAGGCGATCACAGACCAGATGCAGATCACGGCGAACGCTTTCTCCTCATCGGTCACAGCCGCGAATCCAAGACCTGTGCGGGAAGAATCCCCGATAAACGTCCAGAGAAGAGATTCCAGAAGGTGGGGCACCGCCCGGCGAGTCCGGCGTGACGGTTTCTTGGTGTCAGCTTCGTTTTCGTTCCGGCCTTCGTTTTCGTTTTCCATCTCAATCTCCTTTTGAAAGAAAGGGGCCAGCCCTGCCAGCCCCGTTGGATTCACAACCCCGACCAGAACAATTTCTCGGACGCGTGCAACACGCCCTCGCGTGACAGCTCTCCGCGCAGATCGTCTACCAGCTTTTCGCCAAAGTTGGTCCCGCAACCCCGGACAACCAAGCCGCCAGTCGCCTCCGAAAACGGCTTATCCAGCAGACAACAGACCTGAGGCGTAATGTCAACGATGTAGGCGTCCCGGGACGCCACAAAAAACCGGAGCGTCCGGGAGAGCCCGGAGGCCGAGATGTGCATGACCAGAGAATGGATCCGGAGAGGATGGGTCAGAACAGACGCGATGAAAGCCGCGGCCCGGGTACGCTCATCCGCAAGCTTGGCGGCCTTTTCTTTTGTGGCTGAATCTTTCATGTGAACCTCCCGTGAAGTGTGCGACTACCGGCCAGCGGAGATCCGGAACCCCGGATCCACCATCCGCTTACCTGTCATAACATTACAACGAGGTTAGCGGTTTGTCAAGCACGTGATAAAAACCAGTGCCAGAGCCCTGTCCCGGGTTTTGCGCGTTTTGGGGAGAGGGGGGAGAGGGGGGGACCCCTGAAGTTATCGTGAATATAAATTTGTGGCGGTAATCGACTATCAAGCGACGTGAATATTCTAAAACGTCAAAAAACGAAGGGGGCGTTTGGGGGGGATTGCCTCACCATTTTGGTGTCAAAGTGACACCATTTTGATTTTCAAGGGTGTCGTGAAAAGAGCCGCGAACAAACATGAAAACTTTTTAATAAAAAAACCTAGAAAGGAAAAATCCAGGATAAAGCTATTAGCAAGAACTACCTAGATTATTTCTAGGCATGTCTAGGCTATTTTATGGCTAGTTCATAGACCTAGAGATATTTTGATTATTTATAAACTACTTATTTCAATCTAGGGCTCTAGGTGAAAAACGCGTCAATCTTATATAAGAAAACATATCCATAGTACATACCTTATTTATATTCTCACGCATAGATATAATATATATAAACTAGAATCTCGGGAGCATTGCCTAGTAAGGAAAAAATGACTAGTTTTTATTTTTAAAACAAAACTAGACCTAGAGATAAAACTAGAGAGAAAGAGATTGCAGCCAAAAGATGGGGGATTCCCCTCCCCCTCCCCCGAAAAAGGGGACGGGGAGGGAAGATGCCCGTAGAGGTCAGTTTTTTGCGATCAGTGAAGAGATAGCGTTCTTTACGTAGGATGGACTATGCAGGGCTTGAATAGCGATATCGTAGGACTCTAGGACGCTATCAGGGAGGCTGTTAATTGATGAGCCGTAACTTTCATCATAATCTGTTCGCCCTGTTTCTTTGAAGCATGTCAGTACACTGCACAAGGTTGACAGTCTCGGAAAGGACTTGTGCGCTAGTATTTCCAATGCGCTATAGTCAGTTTCTTCGGTTTTCAAGCGTGTCGTCAATAGAACATAGCCCGGCAGTTTTTCAAAGACGTCTTTCAGGTAGTAAACAGCGTCGAGACTCACTGTGAATCCTGATTGCGTCAATTGATTGATTCCTTCAGCTAACGCTCGACAAATGCCGGATAAACGTTCGTTCTTTTCGTTCCACGGTAAATTGGCTTGAATAGCAATCCGGCATGGTTTGTAGACTTTTCGTTTTTTGCGCGTGTCATACGGTTCCTGGCTGTATGACTGATACCTGTCGAGGTTCAGATCCCCTTCATAGCCTGATCGGGCTTTTATTGCCTTTCTCCCGATAGGATTGCTTTCTCCGTCGATCCAGATATGGTTCTTGGGCCAGATACCCTCACTGGCTGCCTTTTGTTCCAGTTTGCTCAAGTTAAAATTGGTTGTCAGTATCTTCGGATCAGGTTCAAAAGTCTTTCTTTCGTCGCTCCATGTCATGAACGTTTTTAGCATAGAGCGGTCGAGTGTCATGGTATGTGTAAGGGCTGTCTTTTCCATTATCTGCCCCTTTCTTGGTCTGTCCAGTCCAGATAATAACTGGCTTGAATGTCGGACAATGTTTCCCCTGCGCTCATCAGCTGGTTATATGCAATCAACGTTCGCGTGCTCATGATATGCTTGAGTCCGCGGGACTTGATTGCTTCGCGCGTTGTTCTCACCCAATTGGTTAGAGCTGGATTGTCGGGCACAATCAGGCTTTCAAGCGTTGTGTCATAGTCCATCTGGACAATCCCTGCGCGGAATCTGTCCAGTGTCGAGGCATCGAGTCGGTTTCTTCCTGCATAGGTGCCTGTTGCGCCGATTCCGAAGGTGTTCGCTGTCGCTATGATTCTGAAGTCTTGGTGCATGTCGAAAGATCGTCCTGCCTGAGGGACGAAGAGTTTTTTATTGGCTAGCGCGGAATTGAGCACCAACAAGGTGTTCGGATCGGCCGCGTCCAGTTCATCCAACAAGAAAAGTCCGCCTTCACTGTAGAGCGTGACAAACGCCGACGGCCTATATTCGATTGCGCCGGTACTATCCGGTAGCAAATATCCCAAGAGGTGCGATTCCGACATTCCCTCAGAACACGAGAGCATGCCGAAAGAGAGTTTCAATTCAGCTGCTAATTGCTCTGCTAGGTGCGTTTTGCCACAACCTGCCGGTCCAGTCAGGAGAACGGGCAGACCGAGTTTAAGGCGCTTGTAAACGGGAACGTAAGCCTTGTGGACTGTTTTCGGTTTTTCGGTGTCGCTAATGATGACGGTGGGCAGCGTTGTGCCGAAAAGGTCGGTTATGCAATCCCGCACAGTATCGCGGATCTGGTCTTGGCTTAGCGGTGCGCCTGCTTGTTTTTGCTGCTTTAACGCTTGTACCAGTTCTAAGGCCAGTTTTTCGGCTGTGTCTGAGGAATCAGTCATCGTTGGGGTCTCCGTTGTTTGTGGTGCTGATTGCGCGCGTTCTTGTTCGCGTTCCCGCGCGGCTACTTTTTCGCGTAGGCTTTCAAGTCCCGGTGCTGTATCACGCAATGCCTTTTCTAGCTGTTCGGGGGAGAAGTTCCCCGTTAGATAGGTTTCAAGCCGCTCTCGATCGATGGATGTATCTCCCGGAGCACCCGTCAACAGTCTACGCACGTTGAACAGTCTTGTTTTTGAATACTGTCTTAAGCTTATGCCTAGCATGATTCAGCCTTTCTAGATTGAGCGTTTATGTTGTTTTGGCTAACACTGACTAATATCTTAAGCGCAATCGATTCAATTGTCAAGTCGCAATCGAATTGCTCATAGAATGGCTTGTACGCTGGATTCTACGCTGGAATTTAGTCAATTGATCGGCAAACCTGATAATTTTTTTCCCGGTCGGGCAGGCAATCGGTTTGCCAGTGAGTCAGGCAATCGATTAGTCAGTTAGTCAGTCACCGACAATCCAAGCAATCGATTGATTGCGTGCTTGGTTCGGGGGATTCTCCCGGGGGAGTTTTTCTGGCCAATTGGCAATTAATTGCGCGGGTCCCGGATTCGGCCCCGGCAGCCGGTTTGGGGGTCGGGAGAAGCGGGAGCCATTGCCGGTAAGATGC
>JAEHJW020005805.1_pt1 | contig 23998 bp, 40 predicted proteins | sample 9271431 | NCBI WGS metagenome assembly JAEHJW02 | reverse complement strand
ATCTTTAAATTTTGATAATAATTTTTCTTTAAGATTGTTTTGATCCATTTTTTAGCTCCTTTTTTAAAAGTTTATTAATTTTTTAAGATATATTTTATTTGTATTATTCATAATTTTTTTTATATACGATTAATGATATTATTTGTTTAATCAATAAGATAGTGGCTATTATATATGTATATGATAGAATTGCGTATGTTGGTTTATTTATGTGTAATATTGTGGTTGTATATGTCGTGGTTATTATTAACGGTATTATATAACTTAGAGCTGAAAAAAATAATAGGCTTATATAGCTTCGTATTGTTTTAAATGTTGTCATATATAATATAAATAATTCTAATAGGAATATTCCGCTTATTGTTATTATTTCTATAATGTGAAACGGTAATATGTTTGCTATTTTTAACATTATATTTAATAATTTTTCTTTGAATATCAGATTATCTTTTTGTAGTATTATGTAAGAAAAATGTATTCCTACCGCAGGGAAGACAAGTATTATAAACAACACAATTATTGCTATAATTATTTTGAATAATGAACATAAATTTTGAAAATTTTCTTCTTGTTCTTCGGGTGTATATTCTATATATGATTCTTGATAATAACTACATCCGTTACAAAAAAGAGGTCGTTCATTATATCTATAGTAACAACCATTAAGACGACATTTTCCTAAATGAAATTTAGCCATTTTAATTTATTCCTTTTTTATATATTTTGTCTTTTTGCTGTAAGCGTATTAATAATATTGATAATTTTTCTTAATATTGCAATAATTAGTATTATTGTTCCTTTTATTATATAAAAAGTTATTTTGATTAAATTGACAAGTAAAGTTCCGATAAAAAATCCTATAATTAATCCGTAGAATGCGTCTCTCATGATTTTCTCCTTTTTTAATTGATTATTTTATTTATTTGTTATATATTTATTATATATTATAATTTATGTTAGTTTAATTGTTATTTTTAATATATTAAATATATGGTTAATTTTGATGATTTAGATTTTGATGATATTTATGTTAAGTTATCTCAATCTAAAACAGGATTTTTATATTTAGATAATAATAAAATATCTTACGAGAAAGGGGTTCCTATTTTACATATAAGTGATTTTGAGGATGAGTATGAGATAGATGCGGATTATCTTTTGTCTGTCGTTAATTTAAATTATTTTAATTATATTGAAAATATAAATAAAAAAACAATGAAACAAAATCAATAAAAAACCTTTTCTCGGAAAAGAGAAAAGGTTTACAAAAAAAAATAAAAAGTTTTTAAGTTAATATACCGATAATCTTCCTGAGTTACATATTATTTTGGTTTTATTATGATAATATTCGAAATTTCCGTATTCTGCTATAAATTGTCTTAGTTCTTCTTTTTTCTTCCATATTTCTGTATAAAATGCCGATAGTTTTATATATTCGTCTATTTTGTTTATAAGTTCTGGAGTAAATTCGTCTGATGAATTAATATATTTTTCACATTGATTTTTAAAAGGACAGAATGGACATAAGTAACTGAAATGATAATCACTTTCTTCTAAGGGTTCGTTTAAATTTATTTTATTTAAGATATAAAATGCTTTTTGCATTAATTCTTTAAATATAGATTCGTCATATATTATTTCTTCTTCTACCATTTCTTTATTGGTAAAGTTTAGTGCAATAATTTTTGCTTTATTTGTGTTAAATTTTTTGTATCTCATCATTCCTAATTGAAATTGTACTTGTATTTTATATTTATCGTATACTTCTGTTATATTTCTTGCTGTAGTTTTACATTCAACAATGTAATCGTTATCTATTATATAGAAATCAGGATGTGCTGTTATATTATATTCGTCATGATTTGCAATATATTCTCTGACAAAATTATAATTATGTTGTTTTAGTTTTATAGCTAATTTATCTTCAAACATATGTCCTAATATAAATGTGATTTGTTGTGTTTCTGATATTGTTTCTGTACTTTTTAATGTTTTGCTTTTTATTGTTTTAGCGATACATTCTTCCGATATATCTGTGGCGCCTATATATTTAGTTCTGTCTCCTAAATAATCTTCATCCGGCGATAAAAAAATTTCTTTTACATTAAATTCTTTGTTTTTAAGATTTATATTTTCCGTCATTTTAATTTATCCTTTTTATCAAAAATTAGTAAGAAGATCCTTGTTTTTATAAGGCGGGGATGAATTGTAATCCTTTGCCGTATTTAATTAAATTAACTAACTCTGTTTTAACGGGCTTTTGTAAATTTGTAAGTTTGATATATTTGCCTAAATTTTGCATACCTTTAACAAAAAAGGTTTTATTATTAAATTTTACTAAATCATTAGGTTGAAACTTATATTTCTGTTTTTTGATAGACGATTTAAAGCCTTTGTGGTTAAGTTGTATACATCTATTTTGTCTGCGGGTAAAGGAACCGTTAACAATGTCCGTCCTTTCCTGTCCGCTCCCGCCCGCTATGCAAAAGGCGTCGTTAGAATGAGATTTATTGAGTTTTAACGCTATCCTTGCGGATTTGGTAAGGTAGCCATAGGTAATGCTAACGGCGTTGCCTAATTCCCGCAGCTTATTAACTATATTCCAGCGTAAAATAGACATTACCGTTTCCGCCTTAAAGGTTTTATGTTTTTTAATGGATAGCTTAATCTTGCCTTTATGATAAGCGTTATGACAAGACTCGCAGAGAGTAATTAAGTTATCGGGTTTATTAGTTCCGCCGTCAGCTCTCGGAGTAATGTGGTGAATATTAAGAATGGTATTAGATTTACCGCAATGTTGACATTTATGATTATCTCTATAAAGAACATACTCCCTTATATTCCAAAAACCTGATTGTTCTCCATTTTGATATTCAATACCGGATATATTAGGATCTTTAATCTTTTGAATATCGAAAGCTACTACTTCAATAATAATTTTAGATATCGGTAATATAGATTTGACAAATTCTATTGTCTTGATATGACTATCTAATTTATGCAGGATACTTGGAGCGAGCCAACCTGCTTTCTTGTTTTTAACTCTATTTAAGAAACGAGCTTTTCTGTACCATAACTTATTGCGTCTTGTTTTACGATATTGTCTTTTTTTGGATAAGAGTTTTGGTATATTTGTTCTTAATTTTACTTCGGAACTAAATAGTTCTTTAGTATCCGATATTGCCGATAATCCAATGTGTTTATATCCGGTATCGATTCCTAATTTGGTATCTTGTTTATAACCTGAGCTACCGTAAATTAATTGAATAGTAAACGGAGTTCTTTTAATTACCTTGGCCTTACCGGCTTTTAATAGCCTGCGGGCTTTTGCGGGACTCGTAGGCATTAACGGTTTACCGTTTTTGTTTACTACATAAACATAAATTTTCATTTTTTACCTTTTAATTGAAGTTAATATTAAACTTTTCTCTCCATTACTGGAGTAGGTTTTCTTTGGGGTTGTTATTAACCGTTTTTAAGTCCGCCACACTGAGAGTTTCCTCTCTGTTTAATAACGGACCACAGTTGCTACGGACTAGAGAATCCGTAGGTGTGTTGGTTATCCGTCTTGTTAATAACTTCTGCGATTTAATTTTTATAATTAAATGCCCCCTAATCAACCATTAGATATCTTGTCGTCACCGACAAGCCCCGTCCGTAAGGACGGGGTGATTGACAAAAAAATGTGTATTATTAAAATCCAAAAGATGATGTTACCTGTGAAGATTGATGAATAGATAGTTAGTTTTAAAAAATCAATATTTTTCATTTTTTATTCCTTTTTTTAATTAATTATTGCGTTCCTGTTTTGCCATTTTTTCAAACAGGGGGAATAATTTATTTTTACGGTTTAATATGATGACTACATCTCTTTTTAAACGTTTATCTATACTATATGAATCGCAAATTAATCCCGGTTTATACATAGAGAATGCAATATTGGCATTTAATGTGTTATTCCTAGTTAGATGATACATATTTAGCAATAATGCGCAGGTATCGCTATTATAATCTTTTATTATGTAAAAGCCGAAACCTATATCATTGCCGTATTTATTTACAAAATGGTTGCCAAAGTAGTTACCTAGCTTATAATCATAATAGCTGTTTTTAATTTTTTTGTACATTTGATTGCTATTGCTGAATCCGGCGTAAGTAAACGGCAGTCCTTTGTAGGCGAATACATTTTTAGCCGATATTGTTAAAGTTAAAATAAAAAGTAGCGTTAATAAAATTTTTTTCATGTTTTTTTCTCCTTAAATTAATGATTTTAAATTATTTTTTAATATATTAAGTTTAATTTGTTTTTATTTTATTTATAATTAAATAAAGATTTTTGAGTGGTATCTTTTTGATGTTAATTATATTATTATTCTTTTTAATTCTTTTGTATGTATTGTGTTTATTTCGTTTTCTCTGATTCTGTTGATTAATTTTGTTATATCTTGTTGTGAGTGCCATGGCGGTATATGTATCGGCATGAATTGTTTGCATTGAGATTTTTTAATTATTTTTATTACGCCTGTTTCATAAGAATGTTTTTTGCTTGGGTGTATGCCGTTGGATTCTTTTCGGATTAGTTTTTGTTCGTCTTTTACGATCCATATTTCATGGAGCAGTAATTGTATGTTTTTTACGAAATCTGCCGTTTTATCCGATATTATCGTATCTGTAATATATGCGATTTCGTTATTTATTTTTATTCCTATGGAACCGTTTGGGTGATGCTGGTTAATTAATTCTATATTTATGTCGTTTATTTTAAAATTATCGTTTTTTATTTCTATTACTTCTTTTATTGGCAGATTTTTAAAACTTAAGGAAAATAACGGCATAGAAAGTAATGTTTTTAACGCTTTTATGTTTTTTGTTTTTACCATAGGATATATTGGGCAATATAATTTAACTTTTGTGTTTAATTGTAGTCCCGTTAAATATGAAAGCCCGCATATATGATCTAAATGGTAATGCGATAATATTATATTTATTTCTTTATCTTTTATTATTTCTTTTATTTTTTCGGATAAGAGTCTGCTTATACCGGTTCCCGCGTCTAGGATAATGACTGTATCTTCTTTTATAATTAAATAACAGGCGGTTTGCCGTCCGTTATATGGAAAAAATCCGTTTATTCCTAGCGGTATTAATTCGGTCATTTTTGATTATTTTTGATTAATTATTTTATTAATTGTTTTATTTTTTTTTATTTTTTTTTCAAGTAAAATTTGATATGTCGATAATTTTTTTTATTGCTATTTTTTTTTAATCAGGATTTTTTCTATATTTACCGATTCGAGATATTCGAAGTATCCTTTATATATATAGGTTGGAATTTTAGCCTGATTTCCGTTTTCTTTTATGTAGAATAGATCCATACTACCAGGTTCGAATGTATAATCTGGTTTTATTTTATAATCTTCTTCTATAATTTTTTTTACTTCTTCGGCTTTGTCGTAATTTTTGAAAACATCTAGATATTCTATTTTACCCGAAGAATCTCCGAATGAATCTCCCGTTTTATATAGGATATATAATAGATAAACTTCTTTATTTAGAAGATTGTCGTTTACTTCTAGGTCGTAATGTTCTTTTTCGGTAACTTTTACGGCTCCTTTTATGTCATGGTAGGTTTGACCGCTCCATTCGCCGTATTCTTCGCACGAGCCTTCAAAATCCGTGAATGATTCGTCTAAAATTTTAATTTTCATTTTTATTTTCTTTACAATAGTGGTTTTTCAATATTTTAATCGTCATATTATTTAAGAAATCAAAATCTGCATGATCTCTGACTTTTGAATTTTCATATGATGTATTTAGTTTTTTTTCTATATTTTCGCCTTCTTTTAAAATTTCATTTAATGAATATCCGCCGGATTTTATTTGTTTAATTTTGTCGGCGTATTTTAATGGAAATTCTAATTTACCGGTTTCTAGCAGTTCTATTCCTTCGAGCAGGAGCCGTATATAGTGGCTTGCGAATTTTGTGTCGTAGCCGTATTTTGATATTAATTCTTTACGGTTGGTTATTTTGTTTAATTTTTCTTTTATTTGTTTATAACATTTGTATAATGTATGTGATTTTGTAAAGTGTGTGTCTGCGAATTCTATGTTGTCTTTTTTAATTTTGAGATTGTTTATGAGTTTGCGTTCTATTAGTAATGAGATTAATTCATCTTTATAATTTTCGTTTTCTTTGATTAGCGTATTGTATTCATTTTCGAATTCTTTATATAAATTATAATGTTCTAATTTAATTACCATTTTGTGTCTTTGTGTTTTTGCATATTCTCCGAATCTTTTGTATATTGATTTTTTTGATAAAAATTTATTATAATTTTTTTTTATCGTTTTATATTCTTGCGATGATTTTATTATATTTTTATCGTTTATAAATAACATTTCTAAAATGTTTGGATTACATTTGAGCGCCAGATTTATAAATTTTCTTATTTCGAATAGTTTTATATCTACGGAGTCTTTAGTGTTTTTATTATTTTCGTCTTTTTTTATTACCGTTCCGTCTTCGGATTCTTCGGTTAATCTTAAAAGTCCGAATATATATTGTTCCGCAGGCATGAATATGCCGTTGTAATCTTGATCGGAATCGGGCGTATTCGTTCCGTATAATTGGGAACCGGATATATTTTTTAAAATTATTTTGTTTATTAAGTTATTAGTCATAGTCTTTATATGCTGTGTTTGTGTAAGGAAGATTATGATAGAATAATTTTAGTATATTATTTATTTCTTTGTTTTCTGTTGTTTCTATCCCTTCTTTATGTTTATTGTGATTCCAGTTTTTGCTGGATTGTATTTCAAATTCTCTTATACAAAAATTAAATATTTTATCGTTTTTATTGTGTACAATTATTTTAATCATATCTGCCCATTGATTGTCTTCGTTAATGTATTCTATTGGTGTTATGTTTATTATAGGTTTTTTTAAAAAATCTTCTAATTTTACAAAATTTTCGGGATATTTTTCTTTGATATGATTGCAATAATTTGATTCGATTTCTTCTTTTATTTTTTTAATTTTTTGTTTTTCTTTTTCAAGAGAAATCAGTAATTTGTTATATCTGTTTTCCGTATTTGTATTTTCCATAATGTTTGTTTTTATATTTTATAGGGATTGGTTTAATTGTTTTATTCGACATATTCCGTATTTACATATGGGAATTCATCATAAAATAATGTTAAAATTTCTTTTATTTCTTTATCCGTTACTTTTTCTAGTTCATTTGCATATCCGTTATATAGCCAGTTGGAATTTTTTCTTATTTCAAATTCTTTCATACATTGTTCGATAGGAGTATTGTTATCGCATAATGTATTTATCATGATTGCGTCTGCCCATTCTCCGTTCTCGCCTTCGTATTCTGTCGGTATTAATCTTGTTATTTTTTTATTTATGAATTTTTCTAGTTTTTCAAATTTATCGGGATATTTCATTTTCATATATTCATGATAATTTTCTTTTACTTTTTTTTTGATTTCTTCTAATTTTTCCGTTGTTTCTTTAAAGGATTTATTTAATGTTTCATATTCTTCTTTTGTAATTTCCGTGTTTTCCATGGTTTTTTCTCCTGTTTTGATTGTTGTATTTTATTTTATAATTATATAATATGTTTTATTATGATGAAAAATTTTTTTAAAGAAGATTTGTTTGATAGTTCCGTAAAGATATATATGTCTATTACCGGGATTGATGATGTCGTTGCCGATACCGTGTTTGGCAATAAGATTATTGATGTTTATTTTGATTTATTAGAAAAAGATGAAGTAAATTTTGATAAATTGTATAGTTTTATTTCTAAGAATTCTTTTTTTTGCGATGTGTTAAATAAAAAGAGAACCGAATCTGTTTTATATAGAGAACCGGTTGTTATTATTCTTGCATGGCTTGTGTTCAATAATAGTATTACGGTTCCTAAAAGATGGCCGGAAGATTTAAATTATTTGGAAGATTTTTATATTTCCGTCGGTATTTCAACGCAGGGATTATTTTAAATATTTATTGTTTTTTTTATGAATTTTAGTTTATCGTATTCGATAAGTTTTTTTAAGTTGTTTATTCCTATCGAATCGTTTATACTGCGGTTAATTATTGGAAAATTATAAATATCTTTATATTCCGGTCTTTCGTAAATATTTTCGTTTGTTATATAGTCGTTTATATTGTCTATTTCTTTTAAATCTTTTCCGAAGTTGAATTCTTCTTTATTTTTTTTATTTATATATCCGTATTTTTTTATAGTTAAATTTGATATTTTTTCGGGAAGGCCTTTGAAATTTTTAAATGTCGTATTTATGTCTAAAAAAATATTTTCAAGATGGTTTTCAGGGAAATCAAAGTATTCTTTTAATGATTCTATTCCGAAATCTAATTTGTTAATTTCTAAATTTGTCGTTATTTTAATTTTTTCTTCTTCTTTTTTTATGTATAGTCCCAGATTGTTAAATTGTAGTTTAATATTTTTATATTTATCTTTTATTTTTTCTTTTTCTATTAATTTATGATTTTTTATAAGGCTTTCTATGTTGTTATATACATAAAATTTATTTGTATCGCAAAAATAATATTCTCCTTCATCCGTGTTTTTATTAATATTTTCTTCTATGAATGTTTTTACTTGTTTTCTGATATATTTTGGAAAATTTCCATATGTTGTAATTGAAGGATAAAATAATTCTTTATTATTTTTTTCGTTAAAGGATAAATATATATACATTCGTCCGTGGGGATTTATTATTTCGTCGTCGTCGTTATTTACAAGATATCCGATTATAACCTTAGAATCTGCAATTAAAGATATTAACATTCTGGGAATTTCATATATATCTTTTTCTTTATTGTATAGATTTGTGCATGAGTTCCAATTTTTGTTGGTCGACATATTTATAATATCTATATGTTTTCTGGTAAAGATTACTTTTGTATCTGATAATTCGGCTCTGTTTATATCGTTTGTAAATATTTTTTTTAATTCGTTATCTTTTATAAAATGGTTTATTTTATATATATTTTTTGAATTTTGAGGTTTTACTAATCCCTTTTTATAATTTATAATTTTTAGGTTGTTTTTTTTACAAAAGTCTTCTATTTCCGTCGGTATTTCTATATCTTCTTTTTTTTGATGATCTATATTGAGCGGTAATCTTTCTGTTTTACCGTCGCCGAAGAATTTGTCAAAATATTTATTGTTGTAGAATTTATATTTTTCCATTGAATTTAATAATTCTTCTTGTATTTTCTTTAGTGTTTTGATTTCCATAATCTAAATTTGTAATTTTATTATTTATTGGCTATAATTTATTTTATGATTTTTTTAAGTTTAAGAATAATTTTAATTGGAGGCATTTATTATGAGTAACAAAAATGCGTTAGATGATGTTATTAATCTTTCGGGCGGGAAAAACGGAGATATGAATTTACAGTTTATTAAACATAAGCCTACGGATGAAGAGACTATGATGTTAGATCCGGTTAAGGCTATTAAAGATAATAAACCCAAACTTTATTTAGGTTCCGGCAATATTCAGGATAAAATTAAAGATAATAAACCTAAATTTTATTTAGGTTCTGGAAAAGAAAATAATGTTCGTAAGAGCAATAAAATATAATTGGTTTATTTTTATGTTAGTTGTTTTATTTGGAGGTATTTATGGCTAAAAATTCTCAAAAGGTCTCTCGTTCATCAAGTAAACAATCCGTTAATTCTAATGGAAATAAAAAGTCTATACTTGGTTCTTTAATTGATTCTATTAAACGGCTTTTTGGCGCGGAGCAAGATTCTGGTAAGACAAACGATGTTACGTCTGATAATAGTAATGGACAGCGGGTTGTGATGCAACCGGATGAAGATTTTGAAAGGGAAAGAGAAGCTTCTAGAAGAGCCGGTCGTAATGTCGAGCCTGTTAGATATGTTGAAGTTCGTCAAGCCGAACCCAGAGTTACGGGTAATACCGCCGAACTTCGCGGTAAGAGTAATACTGACGATCTTCGTAGTAAAATTGCCGAGATGACGGCGGCTCTTGAAGCAGAGGAAGGTTTGGGTGGCGCTTCCGAGAAAGATATGCCTAAGGATACGATGCTTAAAGATAAACCTAACGATATTAAGAATGCCGATAAACAGCAAAATGTCGCTGGCATTAATTCTAGTTCTGTTAACGGTAAGAATAATGCTGAAGGATTACAGCAAGGTCCCGTAAAAGCTGTTAATAATAAGAAAAATAATGTTAATAATGGCGTTCAAGGAGTAGGAAATAAAGATATTAATAATCGTAAGGATAAGAAAAAGTTAAATCCTTTTAAAAGTATCGGTAAAGATAAGAATGGAAATAGGAAAAAAGATTTACAAAATAAAGCTAGAAATTCGAGACCTGTTATGAAGAAAGCTAATTCTAATAGTAATAAAAGTAAAGTTAGTTTTAAGAAATAAATATCGTTAATAGAATGGTTTGTTGTAGAGTTATTTTATTCCGGCGGATTTTTATGAATCCGCCGGAATTTTTTATGTTATATATATTATGATGTTTTAATATGTGAATTAATATATTTATTTACATCGTCTAATATATCGTTTGGTACTAATACGCTTGTAAAAGTTATAATTTTATTTGGTTCGACTTTTATTAATTCCGTCGTGTCGTCTTCTCCAGACCATATTAAATTTATGTTGCCTTTGGTAATATATTTTGATAATAATGTTGCGAATTTCTCATTTTCGGTAAATTTTCCGTAACTATATTTTATTTCCATATCATAACATTCTTTTAAATCGCATCTTTTAATATATTTTACAACTTTTGCGTCTTTTATAATACCATCTAATTTTGAAATTTCTTCGTTAAGTTTATCGATATTTTTGAATTTAGCGTTTAAGCTGAATTCATATCTGAATCTGCTTTCGTATCCCATTTTTTCTCCTTTTTGGTAAAGTTATTTTTTAGGCGTTGCGTTTATAAATAACGGTAATGGATTATTATTTCTTTCGGGAACGTAAATAACCTGGTTTTTAGTATTTTTTAAATTCTGGAGCCATTTGTAGTCAAGGTATCCCGGATTTTTATTTAGAGCGTCTCCGACTATTTTTATTGATTTTGCGATACCGACTGCCCGTTCAACTTCTGCCTGAGCAAGATAAGTAGCGGCTTCTTTTTTAGCCCTTGCGCGTACTTTTGCCGTGTATTCTGCGTATTTTGCTTTGGCCAGCTTTGCTTCGCCGGACATTTTAGACGACCATACGCCGTATATCGGTACTATATACATGATTATTGCTACGACGAATATTATAAATAATATTATCGCTGAAACTATTGTAGGAATTTTTACATTTTCGGTTTTTTCATTATAAAATATTGACATTGATTACTCCTTTTTAAAGTTTAGATTCTATATCTTTTTGCATATTGATTATTTTGTCGAATGCATTTATTCCCGTATCGTATTTAGTTACTTCTCTTTTTTCTACGAAAATTTTTTTATTTTCCGTATTTATATATTCATATAGGTTATATTTATCCGCGGGAATTAATTGTTTTTTCGGGACGAATATTTTACATAGTTTTTTTCTTGTTTCTTCGTCTTTATCGGGATCAGGATTTATCATATATAATATATTAAGATGTTTAATGAGCTGAATACTGTTTACCGTAATAATCACATTGATATTTCTGTGTATAATTTGAACGAGTTTATTTGCCATTTGTATTTGTTCTTCTATGGTTAAATAAACTTCAGGAAGATCTATTAATAAGTTTTTATGGAATGTGTTGCTGTCCATCATGGAATGATACATAATATCTTCTAAATATGGTTTGCCTTTATCGTATTTATTTGTTCTTGATAAGGATATATATATCGCGTTTGTTTCTTTTTTAAATTTGTCGTTATATATGCTGTTAAGTATATTATGTTCCGCAGGAACATTGCATATTGCGGTTAGTCCGTTGATTTCTACATCGTTAATGTTTATCATTTTATTCCTCTTATTTAAATTTAATGTTTTTTATAATATTTTTGCCAGATTTTTTTGTTCGTGCATTTTTCTCATTCTTTCCGCCGCCTGTTTTCTGTTTTCTTCCGACATCGTTCTTTTCTTTTTGTTTGGATTTGAATTATATGGCTGGAATGCATATAGGGGACAGTCTGTAGTTATACAGTCTAGTTCTCCCGCGTCGGCGCCTTCGATATAACACATATAACATTGTGCTAAAATTGCTTCTTTATGGGATAACGGTTGGCCGTTTTTGAATTTTAAATAATCGCTTTTTCCCCTTCTTGATATTAAGTCGTCTTCTAAAGGTTCTTCTCCTTGTTCTTCTTCTTGATTTTCTTCGTTTGCTGTTTCTTCCGTATTAAATTCGTTTTCGTTTGATTCTTCCATGTCTGATGACTGATTTGTTAAGTTTTCATTTTCATTCATTTTATATGTATCTCCCTTATTTTAAATGTTAATGTTAGCGGTATATTTTATAATATATGTTTTGTTTTTATATATGGGAATTCTTCGAATATATTGCTTATAATATTTGATATTTTTTTATTGGGAATATCTTCTAATATAATTGCTTCTTTATTTTTTTCCCAATTATCGTTTCTGCTGATATCAAATAATATTTTTTTGTTATTTGTCATTTCTATTAATACCGTATCGCACCATCCGTCGTAATCGTCTTCATATTTTAATGCGATTATTTTTTCGATATTCGCGTGTAAATATTTTTCTAAGGCTTCTATATTTTTTGGATATTCGGTTTTATAATAATTTATAAAATCGTTATCTATTTTTTCTTGTGTTTCTTTAACTAGTTCATTTAAAATATTTAATCTTGTAATTTTGTTTTTATAATTTAATTTTATCGTTTCTTTTCCGTAATTTGTTTTCATAGTTTTTTTTAATTATTATCTTATTTATGTTATTTTTTATATATCGAATGTGTTTTCGTAGAATATTCCTTTTATGTCAGGTGCCGATATTCTTATTTTTTTTAATATATTTGATTCTATGTCTATCCCTGATGATATTTCATATTTATATGTTTCATTTAAGTATGATAATAATTCTGCCTGTGTGGTAGTTAATTCACTTATATTTATTTTTTTCTTAATGTTTTTTATATCTTCTTCAAATTGTTTTTTTAATTTAGGAAATTCTTCTATTATTTCATCTTTTGATAAAAATTTTTCTTTGCGGTATATTATCTTTGTATCTAATATATTTTCTAAATGATCTATGAACATAGTTATTATTGTCGTAGTATGTTCAAATTTTTTTGATGCTAATTTTATTATAATTTCTTTTACTTTTTTATCAACTTTTTTTTCAAGTATTTCTTTTAATGTGTTTTTTTCGTCATTTTCGCTTCTGATCACTTTTTTTATTCTTATTAAACGATCTACGGCGTATTCATATTTTTGTCTTGCTAATGATATTATTGTTTCTTCCATTTGTTCTTTTATCATTTCTATTGTTTCTTTTACGGTTCTTTCCATTTTTATTCTCCTTTTTAGTTTTAGATTAGATATAATTGATATTTTGATCAATATAATTTGAAATTTCTATTAAAAAATCATTTATCATTTTATCGGTATCTTTAAATAATTTTGCGGGGAATTTGTTTTCATTTTGTATTTTTAAAGATAATTTATATATATTGTTTTCATTATTGTTGTTTTTTTCATGTATGTAAAAATCTTCTCCGTCCCATGATAGAAAAGGGGTATCGGTTTTTTTTATTTTAATGTTATTTGTTTCGGGAATATATTTTATAATATTTTTAATTTGACTTAAGTTATATTTAAAATGACTTTCTTTTTCTCTGTATTTTTGATTATATCTATTTATTTTTTGGTTTAATTCTTTTATTAAAATTTCTATATTAATTAAGTTATTTGCCATTTGATGACATTTTTTGATGTATTTTGAATTTCTGCTCATATGTGTACATTTAATAGTTAAATTTTTATATATTTCATAGAAATCTTTCCATATTTTTATATGTTTGATATTTTCAGGCCAGTTATTTTTTGCCCAATTGTCTATTTTATTGTTTATTTTACTTATTATATATTCTGAATCTGAATATAAATTTATTTTTAATTTGGATTCTTTAATTAGTTCTAGGGCTTTAACTATTGCTAATAGTTCCATTTCATCAGCTGATATTGGTTCTTTTTCAAGTCCACTAATTTCTTTTTCTTTATTGTTTTCTATTATTATTGCTGCGTATGCTCCGAGATTGTGTTTTTCATGATAAGAACCGTCTGTGTATATTTCTATCATTATGTTTTCCTCATTATTTTATTTTATATTTTATAATATGATTGTATTAGCTTTCTTGCTATTTTATCACATTCTTCATTATATTTTATATTTGCATGTCCTTTTACCCAAATGCAATTAATTTTTATATTTTTATATATTTTATAAATTTCTTGCCATATCTGTTTATGTGCAATATCTTTTGACCAGTTATTTTTTGCCCAGCCGTGCATCCAAGAAGACATGCCGTCTATTACATATTTTGAGTCTGAATATAGATTTATTTCTTGTTCCGGTTCTTTAATTGTTTTTAATGTTTTGAGTGCATTGAGCGCTGCCAATAGTTCCATCTCTTGGTTTGTAGTATATTTTTTAAATTCGGATATTATTTCTTTTTTATCGTTGGTTAGTATTATTGTCGCATATGCACCAGGACCGGGATTTTTTGAGCAGGCGCCGTCTGTATATATTTCTATCATTATATTCTCCGTGAATATGTTTGATTATGAATATTATTATATTATTATTATTTAATTGAAAAGATAAATTTTTTTTATTAAGTGTTAATATTATTAATGCAGCGACCGCCATTGTAAATTAATTAAATTAATAAACTATAGCGGTCCCCGAGCCAACACTACCTCGGTTGGTAGAGTGACAAAAGTTAAGAATTTGAATCTTATTTATAATAAAATTTGATTTGTTATATCGGGTTCTATGTGTTTTATAAATCTTTCGAAATGTTCTGGCGTCATTTCGTTAATTTCTTTTTTTACGGCATTTATTGGTGATATATTTTTTATATTATCTATTTCTCTTAGCCATAATTCATCGGAGCGTTCATTTTTATTTTTGATATATAAATTGATTATATGATCTCCTGTTGTAAATATTTCATAGTTGTATCCGTCTATTATATTTATAAATTTTTCAAAGTTTGTCATGATATTCCTTTTTTGTTTTTCTATTAACCAGTAATTTATTTTTATTGCTTCCAACTCTTCTTTTGATAATACTTTGCCTTCCTCTAAACGTGTAGCGGGCAAAGATATTATCATTTTATCGTTGTTCATTTTATAGTTTTCCCTGTTAAACTTTAAACTTAAACCTAATTTTGCATTTAAAAGGTCAACGGTACCCCGATGACCTATAATTGAATAAAGTTTTTCGTTTTTTATGATTTCTTTTACTTGTTCTTCGTTGATTGGAATAAACTTTAAGTTTGTTTCTTCGTTTAACATATTAATACTGAATGCGTTTGCCATTATTATCATGATTTCTCCTTTTTTAAGATATTAATTAAAAATAAAAATAAAAAAAATAAAAAATTTTTTCTCAAAAACTTGAGAAAAAAATAGAAAGAAAAAAAATGACGATATATATTTTAAGCCAATGTAAATATTGTATTTGCACTATAGATGTTAATTTTTTTAGTATTTTTTGGGATACTAAAAAAATTTTTTTCAGTGTAATATAGTTTTTTGTTATCAATCATTTCGTCTATCGTTTCTTCTAAATATCTTTTGAAAACACCGATAGGTGAATTAATCATGTTGCAATCTTTTGCAACGATTGATAATTCTTTTATCATTCCTTCTTTGTTATAGTTTATTTTGCTTTTTTTCATTTCTCTTATTGTTTGTATTACAAACATTTCTACTTTTTCTTTCTGATTCATTTTTATCTCCTTTTAAATAATATTATAGTTATAAAGTAGTTAAAAAAAGAAAAAAACAAAAAAAATTTTTTTTCTCAAAAACTTGAGAAAAAAAAATAAAAAGAAAAAAATAAAAGTTTTTAAATGTTTTTTGGGCGTATTGAGTCGATTCTTTTTTGTGCTATATTATAATATTCTTTATTATTTTCGCAAGCGATGAAATTTCTGTTTGTTTGGATACAAGCGAAGGGAATTGTTCCGTTGCCGGTAAACGGATCGAATATTATTTCGTTTTTGTTTGTTAGCATTTCGATTAATAATAATTGAGTTTCTATTTTTTTTTGGGCAGGATGTCCAATTCTTTCGTTTTTAGGCATCGTTCTTTGTATATTGATATAATTTCTCATTTGTTTTCCGTTGTTGTATTTTTTTATATCGTCGTGGTTGAAAGTCCAGTTTGAGTTATTTTTACAATATATTAAACAGAATTCTGTAGATGGCGCTAGTCCTCTTCTTGTTATATTCGGTGGCGCGTCGTGTTTTATCCAGGTTATTATGTCTAAAAATTTTGGGAAATATTTTGATAATATAGGTTGTATATCGAATATGCTTATTCTGTCTCCCCATACGGTTATTGTGCCGTTTGGTTTTAATATTTTATATGATTCTTTTATCCATTTTTTCGTAAATTTTATATAATCTGTTTTATTTTCAAATTTATTCCAGTTTTCGTTTAATGTTTTATAATTTCCATGACTTTTTCCGATAAATTGTTTTTTTTTGAAATTTCCATATGGGGGATCCGTGATAATTGCATCTATAGAATTTTTTGGTATTTTTTTTATTATGTTGGCATAATCGTCGTTAAATATTTTGTTAATTTGTAATGACATATTGTATTTTTTTGTTATACGGTAAGTATATATTTTTTTATGTTTAGCGTTGAATTAATCGTCTTCTAAATATAAGGCCGTGTTATCGTTTAACAGCATATAATAATGTCCGTTTAACATTCCCCTATATTCTAATGAGAACCATGCTCTTTGAACTTCCGGCGTTGCGTTTATTTCTACTTTGCAATCGTATTTATTATGCCATTCGCATCTGTATTTTTTTTTATTGTCTAAAGCGTCTTTGATTGCTATTTTATAATATTCGGGTATTTTCCATGTATTGAGCGTTGTCGTTTTATATTCTGTTATTCTGTTTATTCCTATTTCTTTAGCTTTGTCCCATGCGTCGAAATGTGTTTTTATATCAGGATTGTTTAGTAATATCTGTTCTTTTTCTTGTGTTAATTTATTATTTTCGTTTAATAAATTATTCCATATATTTGGGTGTCTGTTTTTTTCTATTGCTTTTTCCCATTTTTTTAAGTCCGAAATATATTTTTGCGCCGGCGTTAGTTCTTCTTTTATTGTTTGATTTTGATATACGAAATATAATAATCCTTCGTTTATTAGTTTTGTTATTTCTGTTTCATATTCTATGCCTCTCGTACGACTTTTTTCCCAGAGTACCATTAGAGAGCCTAATGTAGATATCGATATTCTTCTTTTTACGGTTTTGTTTTTATCGTCTTTCCATTGGATTTGTTTGGAGCCGTTTGTCGTGTTTATCAGATTTTTTAATTGTTCTTTGTTTTCTATTTTGATAAGCATTTTTATATTTCCTATTTTTATTTGGAGTTTTATTAATTTTTATCTTTTAAATAATCTGTTTTTTCTTTATAATACATTTCTTTTAATTTCCACCATTTTCTATAACTTTTGAGGTTGCATATTTCTTCCGTCATTACATCATGTGTATCTGAATATGATTCGGCGCCGGAATCAATCCATTTTTTGTATGATTCCGTATTCGTGGATTCTTCTACCCATTTTCTATATTGTTTTGTGGATCTGTATATCAGAGATTTGATTTTGTTGATCATATTTTATCCTTGTTATTTTTGTAAGTATAGGTTAATTTGTCGTGTATCCCGGTTTTATGAATACAAAATCCGGATTATTTTTATTATTTATTTGTAAAATTTTATGCGCCGAATATGTTTTTATTCCCGTTATTCGTATACTTCCTGGATATGTTATCCCGTTATATCCGATATGCTGTTTTTTTTGAGTATATTCTAAATACCAATTTCCGTCGCGGGTTCTTTTTAATTTAATATTATTTGTATATCTTCCTTTTACGGGAATATTAAATTCAAAATATCCAGCGTATTTTGGTTTTGCCGGTATTCCCATAATTTTATACCATTTATTTTTTGATATGTCGATTTCACAATTAAACATTTTATCTCCATGTTTTATAGTGTTATATATGATTGTTTATATCAATTTAATTTTTAACAATATCTATGCCATTTTGATCTTTCAAAATCTTCTTTATATCTTTCTAACATTATATATTCCGCGTATTTTGATATGTCATTATTAAAGAATTTTTTTATAGTTTTGTTTAATTCATCATAGAATTCTTTTATTATATCTCTTTTTGCAAAATATATGGTATTTTGTTTTCTATCATATATATTCGGTAATTTGATATTATATGTATTATTTTTTAGTAAATTTATTAATTGATCATAAACTTGATCATCGGGAATTTTTTCCATATATTGTTTTTGTATTCTTTTAATATCAAAATCATGGATATCTGTTTGTGAAATGATCATTCCATGGCTAAAGATGTCGTCGATTATATTGATTTCGGTTTCCGATAAATCTTTGTATATATTTTCCGTGTTTTCCATTTTTTTCTCTTTTTAATTTTGTTTTAATAAGGTTTATTTAATTTTTTTGGACAGGATAGTGTTAAGATGATATGTACCAGTTGTTTTCCGTATATAATTTATCGAAATCTTTTTTATATTGTTTTAATATAGTATGTTCTATATATTCCGATATATCGTTGTGGAAAAATGCTTTTATTTTTCCGTCTAGTTTATTATATTCTTCTTTTATGATTTCTTCTTTTACGAAATAGGTAGTATATTCTTTTGGATTATTTATATTGGTTAGTTTTATGCTGTATGTGTAATTTTTTATTAATTCTATTAATTGATCGTATAAAAATTGTTTTATATTTTTATCTTGTATTTTTTTTAAATCGGGGATTTCGATATCCGTTTCTTTTATTATTAATTTATCTTTAAATATGTCGTTTATTATATTAAACTTGATTTCCGACAGATCTTCGTATTCGTTTTCCATATTTTTTATCCTCTTTTTTTAGTTTATTATTTTAACTAGCATTGTTGATATAATTTTCTGTTCGTAAGTGTTGCGATATATAGGTAATCTTCTTGTTTTTTTATTTTGTTTATGATATTATATATATATTGGTCAAAAGACCTATTGTTCTTTGATAACTTATATACGGTTGGTATTAAGTCTATGGGTAATACCGTAAAATAAGTTCCCAAAATAGTCTGGATGTATTTTAGTAGTGTTTTAGGATAGTCAGGTAATAAAGCCTCAATCCTCGTATGGAAACCAGACCTAAAGAAAAGAAAACACTGTGTAGTAGGGCAGTAAGTGTCCGAATCGACGCTTGGGGAAACAGGCTCTATGGATGACCGAGTAAATGTATTATTCATAATTTGCTCCTAAAAAGTATCTTGTCTATGAACCAAGAAGCTCCTACCGTAAGGTAGCGGGTACTTCACTATTCTTGGTAATCGTTCCAATAATCTTCGTATGCCGTATTTCTTCCGTTTAATACTCTTGCTATCGTAAAATCCGATATAGATTCTACGGCGTCTTCCGATATGTCTCCTCTTTTTGCGGCGGATTTTCTTTCTTTTATATAACTTTTTATTTCATATATTCCTTCTTTAAAAGTTTCATATGTTGCAGGGCATTCGTCGCCCGGTTTTAGCCATGGAAAATATTTTTTATCTTCTTCCATCATTTCCGTTGTTGAAGCGTTTCCATATCCCTGATAAAGCGTTTCTTCTATTTGTTCGTAATGATATTGAGGCTCTAAAGATTTTGAGCATATTGAATCCCATACTCTTTCCGTGAAAAGTATTTTTTTTGTTTTTGGATGGATATCATAATGGTATATCTTTCCGCTGTCTGGGACTACCGCGAGATCGGTTCCTATTAGTTTATTTTTGTTTTCGGAGATTTTTATATATAATTTTGTTAATACTAAATTATATTGTTCTTCTTTGGCTGTTTTTGAGGTTATAAATAAGTTGTCGTTAAGTGTTTTTTTGGTTGAAAATAAATCATATGATTTTTCGTTTATTTCGATTTCTTCCGGCGCTTCATGTTTTGTTAAAGACAAATATTCATATTCGCCCGGTTTTTCTTTTGATGTAACGTTTATTGTTTTTATTGTTTCCACGGGGAGTTTCTCCTTATTATATTATAAATTGTTTAATTTTTCTTCTATTTCGTCTCTTAATCCTTTGAGTTCTTCGTCTTTTTCGATTATATCTTTATTTAAATTTTCTAAAGTGTATTGGATATCATCCATTTCTTGGCTCGTAAAATCGTTATATCCGACGTTATATGCTATAGGATCCATTTCTTTTAATATTTCGCCTGCCGTAAATTCGCTGTATCCTATTTTAATTGTGCCGTATGATTCTTCTAACATTTCTTTATAAAGCGTTTCTAAATCGTCTAGTTTGTCTATTATTGTTTCTAATTCGTCTTTTATTTCTTCTCTTTCTTCTTCTTTTGTTTTATTTTTCATAAAAAATTTTCCTTTTATTAAATGATTTAAGTTAATTTTTTGAATTTTTGAATTATGCGTTCACATTTTGCTGGTTTTCTTCGTAGGATTTGTAGTCGACTTCTTTGAGTTCTTCTTTTAGGAAGTTAAGTCCGTCTTTCCCGATTTCGCTTCCCGTGTATTCTATGATTTCATTTTTAGGATTGCATATTATGTATGAGTATACATTTCCGTTTAAGTAGTCGTCTAAATCTTTTATTTCGGATTCTAGTACTTTGTCTATCATGTTGGGTTCTATTCCTAGTTGTTTTATTTTTTCTTTTGTCGTATATATAATGCCGAATATTCCCGTATCCCATATGTCTGCCGGTTTGGTTATTTTTTCTTCCGCCGGTTTGGAGTATAATGATATTCCGCCGTGTATGTATGCGGTTATAACGCGCATATTGATTGCGTTATATTCTTTTTTTACATATTCTATGATTTCGTCCAATGATATAAAGTCGTCTGTATTTATTTCCGGAGCGTTTTTATCTGAATCAAATCTAGAATCTAAAGATATGAGCGTTCCCGCCGTTTCTTCAAAATTTCTCGGACTGTTTGCGAATTTATCGTATACTATATAGCCCTTATATTCATTCGGGAATTCTATTTTATCTAAATACGGTTCATATTTTTCACAGAATATTTCTGGTTCTTTTTTCATGATTTCTCCTTAGTTATTATATTTTTGGTTTGTTGCTTAGCCAGTTGTCTACTTTTTTTTTGCTTCCCCATGATTGCGCCGGCAGGTTATTGTCTATATAGTGAATATATACCGGAATAATTTTTTTGTTGTTATCGTCGGCTTTGTATACCGTTTCTTTAAGATTATTTTCTAATATCGCGTTTAAAAAACCGCCGGTTTCTTTATGTTCGGTTTCATATTTATTTAAGGAATCTATCATATTTTGTGGAATTAAACTGTAATTAAAATAATCTATTTCTTCTAATTCGTCTTCTTCTATTTTTTCCCAGCTTCCGTAATATTCCGTTTCTTTATATGTTGCTTTTGTTTCTATATCGGTGTCTAATATGCATAATTCTCCGCTCGTATATCCTTCTTCTACCATTTTTTCTATATGGTTTGTTGATGTTTCGTCGAGTTTTTCTATTGAATTATTTTTATTTTCATCGAATAATACCCATTCTATTTTTGCGTTTTTTACATATGAAATGTGAGTTTTTGTTTTATTATTAGATGGATTTAAAGAATTTTTATGTTTTGTCATTTATTTTTCTCCTTTTTTGGCGTGAAGTTGGTTATTATTAATTCCGAACCTTTTTTACAGGCGGATTTTTGGTAATTATTCATTCCGTATTGCAGTTGCCATTCTATTATATTAAAATTTTTCCATAGTGTTTTGATAAAATCGTTGTCGTCGTATGTTATTAAAAATTTATGCCGGCAATTTTTAACTGTTTCGAAGAATTTTATATGATCGAATTTTTTATGCAGATTTCCGTTTTTTCCATATAATTTTGAATCTGTATTTGAATAATACGGCGGATCTAAATAAATAAATATTTCTTTTCCCGGTTTTGTAATTAATCGGGAGTAATCTTCGTTGGAAAAATTAATTTTTTTTATGATTTCTTGGGATTGGTTTAATCTTTCTATTGAGGAATTCGTAAATCTTTTTAAAAAAGATTGTTCCGAATAGCCCCCGCTGTCTGCCGTTCCGGAGAATGTTATCCTGTTGAGTATAAAGAAGTCTACGGCTCTTTGTTTAAAAGGCGCGTTTTCATTTTTTCTATTGATTATATCTCTGTATAGTTCTTTGCCGTTTTTATATGTGTTTTTTATATTAATTATTTGTTCTATGATTTCATCTTTGGAATTTTTTAATTCCGACCAGAAATGATAAAGATCTTCGTTTATATCGTTTGCGTAATATTCCGCGTTTGGATTTCGTTGTATTAGATAAAAAGATAGAGAACCGCCGCCAAAGAACGGTTCTCTGAATTCTTTGAAATTGGGTATAAAGCCGGATATGTATTCTGCCGCTTTTGATTTTCCGCCGGGATATCTTAACGGAGATTTTATTTTTCCTATAGACATTTGATTCCCATGTATTTTGCGATGTTTTTTATATCTTTTATGTTTAGTTCTATAAAAGAAAAGGTTTCGTTTGACAACGTGCAGTCTTCTTCTTCTTTTTCTAAGAATTCAAATATTTTCGACGATCCTGTTTCGAATTTTTTCCATGATTTAACATAGTTATTTGCTACGGTTATTATAATTACTTTTTCTTTTTTTTCTTCTTCCATGATTATTCCTCGGATAAGTTATTTTTTAATTTTGTCAGAATTTTATTTATGTCGTCTACGGATACCTGTATTAAAGGATTTTTACAAGCTTTGAAATTTAAACGCATAGTTAAAAAGGAAAAATTATCTATCAGGGATTTGATTTCGCTTTTTGTTATTTTTATTCTTGAATCCGTATATCCTTCACAGGTTTTTGCTATTTCTATGCTCGGTTCTGTTTGTTCTTGATCGGGATTTTTAAAATCTACTTCTTTAAACATTTGATATTTCTGACATTCAGGATATTTTGTACAATTTTTACAATTTTTAATATTTTTTTGTTTTTTCATGGTATTTATGATTGGTTATCGGTTGTATTTTGTTTTTTTTCCATATATGTTATTAATGTTTTTAACGGCGTAAATTTTGATTCTATTTTTTGTCTTTCTTCATTTAGTTTACTTATTTGTTTGTATATTTCGGTTATTTTATTTAATATTTCTATATTTTTTTCATTATCTTTATAAATTGACGATAATGATTCAGATATTTCTTTTGGCGCATTGTTTACCGTTATATAGCATCGTTCACTCATTAAATATTTTTCTTCTATAATTGCCGTTATTTTACAATGTTCTATTTCATGTTCGTTTGTATATATTATCCCGTCTATGTATTTTAATTGCGGATTTTCTAGAAATTTATTTACCGATTCTTTTGAATATGTTTCTTTAACGATATTATATTTGTCGTCGTATATTTGATAACGCTGAGTAAATGTATCAAATTCAACGGTTAAATTGTCATGTTTCGTAGTAAGTATCATTATTTCTCCTTAATTTTTTGATTTTATATTAAAGACTATATGAAGATTTGATTTTTTCTAAGGAACCAAACATTTCTCTTATTTCTTCGCTTTTATTTTTTATTTTTTCCGATATTATTCGTAATTCTTCTATTAGTGTTTGAATTGTTTCGGTTTCGTTGTCTATATATAAAATTGATAAATATACATTTTCTTTTTTGTTGTCGCCGAATGTTACGGATATTTTATTTTTTTGTTTTAATTTTTGTATAAATTGAGGACTGTTTTTTA
>JAEHJW020008621.1_pt1 | contig 24010 bp, 44 predicted proteins | sample 9271431 | NCBI WGS metagenome assembly JAEHJW02 | reverse complement strand
GGCATCAGGTACCGAGACCCTCCAAGCCTCCGGGCTAACTACAACCACCTACACAGATACGGCGGCCGCGCTCGCAACCGGAGCCGCGCTCCCGACCTCGAACACCACAGGCGAGACCCACTTCCTCGACTGCGTTGGCGTCTTCCCCTGGAGCACGGATAACCTGGTGTATGACTCGAGCCTCACCAACGCAACGGAGTCGCCGGTGGGGTCGTGGAAGGCAAACGGCGTCACCCTCGGGACCGCGGCTGGGAACTGGGGCGTCCTTAACCCATCCGCAGCCTCAGCGGAGTGGGTGTTCTACGGGAATGGCACTCAATCGAGCAGCGAATGGCCGGAGTCCGAACTGGTGCCAGTGCAGCCCGGGGATACCTGGTGCCTGAGCAGCCTTATGTCCTCTCCGTCCGGGGGCAGCGGACCCAACAATGTAGGGGTGTACCTATTCGACCAAGGAGGCACCGTGGCGGCCTTCGTGGCGGCTCCAGCGGCCGGGAGCACCGAGAGCGCTTCGGTCACCTACACCGTCCCGAGTAGCGGGGTGACTGCGCTCTACGCAGCTCCGTTTGTGCTCAGTGGAGCGGTCGTGCCGGTTGGCACGGAGGTCACGTTCTCGCAGATTCAGCTCACCAAGACCAGCTCCCCAGTCGCCTATCAGCCTGGCCCGTTGTGGACGGCGGGCGGGTTCGCCGGCAACCAGCAGGTGATCGTCACGCGCTCCGACGGCTTCTTGTTACGCCAGTCGCCTCAGACGCTTGCGCCGGTGACTCAGCAGTGCACCTTCACGGACTCAGAAATCCCGATCGGCTACAAGTACACCTACGGAGTGCAACTCTATGTCCAGCTCTAGCATCGTCTACGCGCCCACCATCATCTCTCCCGAGATAGTCCTTGACAACGAGTACTGGTGGCTAACGGACCCGCTCAACCCGGGTGATGTTCTCCAGCTCCACCTAGCCCCTGGCAGCTTCGTCACCGGCGACAACTTCCCGCAGCAGGTGGTCATGCCGCTAGGTCGCGTTGACCCGGTTGTGCTCTTCGACACCCCGAAGCTGCCGAGCTTCACGCTAGCGCTTGTGTTCCTGACTGACGGCGCAAAACAGCAGTTCGACAACATGCGCGCGCTCCAACACGCGCTGCTCTTGCAAGGGCCTGCGCCGGTCGGCCAATGGTACATCATCTTGGGAACGTCTAAGTCCGACTCACTCATGCTCAGCTCACTTCGGGGGCGCTCGACCACCGGCGGCGCGATCTACGACGTTACTATCACCGTGCAGGCGGTTGCGGCTCCGTGAGCGTCACGCCTGAGGGTGCAGCGCTTAGCTTGCAGTACAGCTACCTAATGGTCACCGAGGTCAAGGTGTATCGGAACGGCGCGTACTTTGGCACCTTCGGCACCGTCCCGAGCGGCAACACGCTAACCTACGCGGTCGGCAACGTGCCGATGAGCACGATCACCTTGGTGATTGACGACCCCACCGGGCGCTGGCGTGGCGATCCAGTCATGCAAGGCCCGCTAGCCCCCTTCGTCGTCGTTGTGCAAGTCTCGAATGGCCTCATCGCCCAAGACGGCACGCAGTACATGGCGAACCAGGGCACCTTCTTCATCAACAACGTGGACGTGGAGGTGAACACCAACGGGGTTGGTACGGTCGTCACCCTTACTGGCGCGGACGCTAGCTACGTGTTGGCAGCGTCGCTGCTGACGAACATCATCAACGTGGCCGCAGGTTCAACGGCCCCGGCAACGATCCAGTCCATTGTTGAGCAGCAGTCGCCGGACCTCAACCAGTTCAACCTCGCGCCCGTTGACACCCCTCTGGTCGCTCAGATATTCCAGCCAGGGGACAACCCCATGACCGACTTGCAAGGTTTGGCGGGGCAGGTGGGTTGCGTGCTCTACTTCGACCGCAACAACGTCCTCACGATGCGCAAGTACCCGGCAGCCAACGAGCAAGCCCCAGTCTGGACGCTAGACACTACCCTGGCCGCGTCGATCGTTATATCGGCTAGCTACACGATCAGCTCCAGCCCCGGCTACAACGGCGTAATCATGACCGGCTACAACCCGAACGGCACGAGCGCCGCTCCGATCGTGGCCGAGGCGTGGGACTCGAACCCGGCAAGCCCGACCTACTACCTGGGAACCTACGGCAAGCGCCCTCAGATGGTTCAAAGCTCGAACACCAACTCGGCTGCTCAGCTTCAAGCCCAAGCCAACGCCATCTTGCCCAGCATCGTCGGGGCGACCCTCACTCTCACCGTGACTTGCATGCCCCTCCCCTGGGTCGAGCCATACGATGTGATCCAGGTGAACATACCTCAGGTGCCGATCCAAGGTCAGTACGTGGTAATCGGTGCGACCGTGCCGCTTGACTACTCGGGCACCCTCTCGCTGACGCTGGCTGCGTTCCTCGACCCGGTGACCACCTACAACCCACAGGCTGCGGTGCCCCCGGTGCTCCCTTACCCGGTGTATGCCGGCGCAAACTACACCAAGCCGAGCACGTACACGTCGTACACTGGCAACTATGCAACGCAGTCCTACTCCGGCTCCGGGACGACCAACCCGACCGGCTCGAACCTCTACCTCGACACGACCACGGGCCAGATAATTGTCGCATGAGTCTCAGTTTGCAGCCGAGCAACTCGGGAGGGCTATCGCAGACCGCGCTCAGCGTGCGGCGGCCGAGGTCGCAGTCACGATGCAAATGGCGACGGTCACCGCGATTACGCCAATCTACATCATGCTCGACACCGCATCGACCGCTCAGCCAGCTAGTCGGGTGCTCACCTACACCCCAGCGGTCAACGACCGCGTAATCGTGATCGTCTACCTCAATACGTTTGTGGTGCTAGGTACCGTCGGCACTTGAGCGCCTGCGCGAGTCGTAGCGCTCACCCTTAGCCCAGTCCCAGCGGAAGTGCTCAGGGACGTGGTTCGGGAGCGGGGAGTCGAAGTAGTCGTCCCAGGCGGTGCGCCAGAAGCGCCCCCAGCTTGGCACGCCTACCCACTCGCTGACCAAGAACCCAGTGAGCGGGCTTTGGTACGCGGCTATGTCTTGCGTCGGCAACCCGACCGGCCCAGGTTCGCCGTAAGTGTCGCTCATCATTATTTGAATCAGCCTACCGGCCCCGACAGCCGCCAACCGTAGTAGTGTTGGTCGCATCCTGCCTACGCGGGTCTTGGCTAGCGCAGTCTCAACCTCAAGCGGCATACAACGGCTGGCCTCGATCGCACGTTCCATCACGCCCCCTCGACTCCCAAAGACCTGCCTGGTCGTCATCGGCTGCACGTCGTGGACACCAAACGCGGCCACGGACCAGATACCGCTCGGATAGATGCCGTCGGCCAGCGCCGTGTAGACAGTCGTGGGCCAGGCGTCGATCGCCGCTGCCGGCGTCAGGTAGAACTCCTTGCCATCCGGGTCGGTCGTGTAGACGCGCCGGATCGGTCGGCCTATGCCTCCGAAGATGCGCGGGTAGTCATCCAATGGCGAGGGCAAGGAGCCTCCTTAGTGTGTCAAGGTCCATAGTTACCCACTGCGCGCCCGCTGCGCCCTTCCCGTGGCGCTTATGCACTACTGCGCCCATCTGTGCGCTCGCGTTCGCTATCTCCACGCTCAGCTCTTTATGCCAGCCTGCTAGATCGACGCGGGCGGTGTTCTTGCACTCGATCACGAACCAGGGAGCGTCGTGGAGGTGAATGTCGCCTTGGTCCTTGTTGCCGTTGCGCGCCTTGCGGAACGCACCTAGACCGGCCAGCTCCTCCTCAACCAAGCTCTCGAACGCCGAACCCGCCTTCTTGGCGCTGGTGCGGTTTCTAGTCGGCATCGGGCGCCTCATGGGTGCGTGCGGGCCACATGATGTTTAGTGCACGCCAGACAACAAAGACAGTGCCGGTGCTCAAGGCGACGCCGATAACTAGCCCTTCGTAGGCTCGGATGATTAGGTCAGCGGTCACGGGGTGCCTCGCCGTTCAGCGCGGCCAGTATCTGCCCCCAGGTTAGGTAGCACCCTTTGCGGTCGTCGTAGAGTCTGGTTGCCTCGTCCGGACGATGCTGCATGTAGTAGCGGTGCCTAGCTGCGGGGCGTTCCTCGACGCTCTGCTCCCAGGACTCGCTGCTAACACAGTCCGGCAACCTTCCCACATTCCACATAGCTCCCGTGCAGCGCCACCCTGTGTCCGCGCTCGGTCTCCAGGGTTCGGTCTCGCACGCCCAAATCACCCCGAGGCGGTCAGTGGCGACCCACTTGCACTCAAGCGGAATCTGCTCCCAGTTATATCTGCTCACTTCTTGGTCCCTTCTCTGGCGTGAGTGCAATTGCGCCCACGGCTACGTCCAGCGCCAGTTGCAGCGCCAGTTCGGCATTATCGAACGCGAACACGCTCTCCATGCGCAGGCGGTCGTAGTACTTGGGGTGGAGAAAGTGGGTTAAGCTCACGAACCGCTCACGCCCTAGCTCATCGCCGTACAAGTCGCGCAGCCGCGACGACTCCGCTTCCGTGCACGACACCAGGATACGCCTCTCGGTCACGGGCGCACCACGCAGCCACTCCACGAGCGCCGTAGTCTTGTCCTCTCCTCTGCCTAGCTGGATAACCTTTATCACGGTTGGACCTTATGGTAGACCGTCGCTTCATGGCGCAGCTCGTGGCGGCCGTCATACCAGCACGGGCCGGAGTCGTCCTTACATGGCTGATATTTGCGTACCTCATCCTCGGCTTGCTGGCACCTCCAGCGCCACTCCACCTCGTCTCGAGCATCCATCCGATCGCGCGCAATCCACTCGAGGACGACCTCGAACGACGGCGTAGGATCGTTCTCCTCGACCCACGGTGTCTCGTACTGCGCCAGGACTGCCTTCACAAACTCACTCTCCGTCATCGTTCCTCCATTCTCGTAGGCTGCGAACATTCGCGCCACTATCTCAGCCGGTGTCATTCGTCCTCCGCTCGATGCCACACCGTCGGCGCGTGGACCTCCACCGAGCCGTAGTCGTAGCAAACGCCGTCCTTCACCTCGCGAGGGAAGGCTTCTATGTCTGAGCACTCGTAGAATCGGGCACGCTCCGCCCGTGCCTCCTGGAGCTGCTTGGTGAGCACGCCGATCATCTCGGCTGCGCTCGCGTGCATCTTGGTGATTAAGTGCATCGTGGCCTGGTCGGCTTGTCGCGCCTTGCGTAGCCGCTCAACCTCCTCGATCAGCGCGGCCTCGTCGTCCTCAATCCCGGTCCAGAACTCGTTACCAACCTGTTCGGCGTGTTCGCACACGTCGCAGTAACCGCAGTCCTCGCCGTCCTCAGGGCACGCTGCAATGGCCGCAAGGTGCTCGCGCATTGCGTTGTCGAAGTACTCTCTACGCTTCTTGATCGCGTCTAGGTCCATCATCCCTCCGGTCTTTGCGTGCGTGCGCGTAGCACCGTAAGGTCAGCGCCCATCACATGTACTCGGTTCTGCTCACTGGTACACTCCTCGCATAGCTTCCATCCAATCTCGCCAGCCTCGCCGTCCTCGTAAATTACTAACTCGTGGTCACTCACCTGTCCGCTCCTTCTCGTCCTCAAGTACGTCCCTCACCCAGTTTGGGTTTTGGCGTATGAACTGCCTAATCGGTTCTGTTATGTCATGCTTATTGCCAATCACTTGCCACAGGCCAGGCTTCAACTCCTTGCTGCGCCCTGCGAGGTACACGCGATTGCTCAGTAGCCCACAGAACACCGCATAGGGTTGCTTGCGCTTGCACCCGTACTCGCCACAACAGCTCACATCCCCTCCTTCCGATGCCACACCTTGAACGGGTGTTCCTCGGCTTCCGGTCCATCCCCGTAGCTCGTGTCGAACACGCACTCGCCGTCGCACTCATGGAACCGGGCTAGCTCAGCCTTCAACTCCGAGATAGTCGCGTCGGACTTCTCGGTGTCCTCGATGAGGGCGCGGCACAGGTCTTGCAACTCAGCTATGCGCTGGCACACGTCGCCGGTAGCCCACAGAACGTTGCGGGCGCGTTGGAGGTTCATCTCACGCCCCGCATCCCGAAGCCGTCACCCACATGCCCCAGCCATACGCGGCTTGAACCGCCTGGGCCACCTGGTATTGCTGAGCCAGCGTGGCGCTCGGAATATACCAGGGCATCTGCGGCGTCTTGAAGTGGTCCCAGTTGGTGTAGTCGATGCCGAACGCGCCAGAGTCCTGCGTGACGGGATTTATCGCTGTAGTGCTCCAGGTGCTCTCGTGCCAGGCGATACACCCCCACGGCCACGGGAGCGTCTGGAAGGTCAACCCCGACGCTACAACCAGCGGAGCGGCGTAGACTAAGGGCTTGACCGACGAGGGCACGCTGGCGTGCGTCATACTCGCTGGCGTGTCGGGCCGCATTAGTGCCCCAGCGCCCGCCTGAGAGGCGGTATGCGCTGAGAGGGTTATCGGTGCCGGAGCTACCAGATCGGGGTGCGTGAGCAATGTCACGGCCCATAGCAGACCACCCATTAACGGACCTCCTGAGAAGGTTGCTCAACCTTAACATGAGCGTCCGGCTCGTGTAGCTCACCATCGTCACCTCCCAGCATCTTCCTTAACGCGCAGGCTGCGCGCTCACGGCGTCGTACCTCACGCTCGAACTCGTCTAGCATTGTCGGCTCCCTTCCCTTGCTATATCCCTAAGTAGGCTTGTTGGCACCGCTGCGCGGCTATCTCGCAGTATTCCTCAACCACATCACACCCGATGTAACGGTGCCCTTGGGCCTTAGCAGCGACCGCGACAGGGCCGCCACCCATGAACGGATCAAAGACGAGGCTCGACGGCTCGAGCTTGGCCTTAACCAGACACCAGTCCATCAAGGCCACTGGTTTCTGGTTAGGATGCCAGCGCATACCGCGCTCAGACGCCCGCATCATGCCGTTCCACAGGTGCCGGTAGATACGCACGGCCATAGGCAGGTTGGTCCAGGCCAGCTCACAATCGGCAAAGTCGCCGTTGGTCTCCTTGTCCCACACAAGCCAGCCGGTCGCGTCCCCGAGTGCCTCGCCGTAATGGTTGGCCCCCCACCATATTTGCTTGGGTGTCAGGCACAGCGCCTCGACAGCAGCCTTGGCCTCCTCAGTGCTGTGGTCGTTCACTACCTTCTGATACTGCCGCTTGGCCGGCAGCCGCATGGCCCTGCCGTGCCGATCGAGCCGGACGCGTTCAGAGCTAGCGCCACCAATGACGCCGGTCTTCCCGACCGCGTTAATGCCGTAGGGCGGGTCAGTCAGCACCAGGTCCGGGGCAACCTGGGTCACTACCTCGCGCCAGTCGCAGTTGTATATGGTCACTTGCTCGTCGCGGTAGTAGGGCTCAGGCATGAAGTTCAATCTCCTGGACGCAGTAGTCCGGGTAGTTGTGCTTAGGCTCTCTCGGGCTTGGCCCGACGGCCGCGTAAGCTTCCTCAAATCTCATGGTGTGCTTGAGTTCGTTCATGCGCAGCGCGAACCGTTCACTACGTGCCTCGTACCGTTTGCGCCGGGTCTCGAGTTTGGCTTTGAACGCTTGAGCCTCGGGCAGCGAACGGAACGCCATAATCGGGAACTTGCCCTCGTAGGGAACTGACCCCAACACCACGAAGATGCGGCTCACTCTCTCCCCTCCCGCACCACCAGGTTGAGTAGGTCGAGGAACTGGTGCATCGCCTTGTGCGACACCTCCAACGACAACACAGGGCCGCTGATCTCGTCGTAGATCATGCCCTGCACGTCGGTGAACCTGGGCGGTGCAGGACGCACGCACAGGCTCTCCTTCGCTTCTATCTCAAAGAAGTCCGGTAGTGTCCAAAGCGCCTTGGGTGCAAAGCGCGAGTCGGTGCTAGTCCACTGCTCGGTCTGCTGATCCCAGCGAGGCACCCTTCCCCACCCGACTACAACGTGGTCCTTCACGGTAAGGGCGGCGTACTGGGAGCTGACCCCATCCCAGTCCACAGTGAAGCCGAGCGCGCTCATCGCTCATGCCCCTTGTACTTGTCGCCGGCATACGACGCACGGTGGTAGACCACCGGGCGCTTTGTCATGCGAGGCCCGTTAAGGCCTGACTTGGGCTTGTTGCATAGCTCGCAGGCGTAAAAGTCGCGCAGGCCGTCTTTCAACATTGCCACCTCGACCTCAAGCTCGTGGATACGCTCCTTAGCCAGGTCCATGAGCACGCGCAGGCTCTTCTCCGGTGACTGGTCCGTGGGGTCGCCCTCGGGGCACAGCGTGTCGTGTAGCCACGCCAGGACGCCGTTAGAGGTTGCCAGTGTCACCGCTTCGTCGCCTTGCAACCCGACCTGAGTGCCGCGCCACATGAGCAGGTTCAACGATTCGTGGATGCCTTGCGTGAGTTGTTCCTTGGTCAACTGCTCGTAGGGTATCGCGAGCGCCAGCTCCATGTTGGTCATGTTGTCGGGTTCACTTCCCACTGTCCACTCCCCCTACCATGCTCGTCTGGTAAAAACACGTCGTGCAAAACCATCCGGTGTAGCCCTTAGCGGCGACGGTCGAGTGGCCGCACCGAGGGCATACCGGGTCGTTGAACAGCGGGTCGGTTGGTACCGGCGTAGGCGTGCCGGTGACCTCCCTCTGCGTCAACGTCTGCGCGAAGGCAAGCGCGGTCTCGAGCACGCGGTAGCGTTGCACGATGCCAGTCTCCTTGTACCAGGCGGGGTAGTCTGCGCGGATATCCTCGGGCATCACCTTGTCGATCAGGTCGCACCACGGGCAACCCTCCTCGCACAACATGCCGATGACGGCCATGCGTGCGTGCTGCTCAGTTGCGTTAAAAGGGGGCGTAGTCATCGTCAACCTCCGTCTCCGTGACCTGGGGCACTTCGGGTTTTGGCTCCTGCCTAGAGGGCGGCTGGTCGTCTCGTGCAACCGCGCCGTCCTCGATCACGATGCCGACCTCGGAGCCGTCCCCAACTCGCTCGATCCAAACCTGGAAGTCCTCAGTCTCAGCCATGCTGCGTAGCATCTCGAGGCTGTCCGTGTCTAGTAGGGAGCCGTCCTCGATACGCAGCACGCGCACCTGTGGGTTCGCAGCCATAGCCATAGCCACACTCACGCGCAAGCGCTCAGCGCCCGAACACTGCACGAAGGGCACGCCGTTGTAGCGCACGCCGTCCTCGTCCCAGGTCAGCCCTTCGATCGGTAGCTTTGCGGCGGCTAGCGCCTCCTCGCGCTCTTCGTCCAGCGCGGCGATCGTGGCAGTCAGCTCATCAACGTACCCCCGCAGGCGCTCAGCTTGCTCACGGCGAGCACGCACGTCAGCACGGGCGGCCTCCTTGCGCTCCCACTCCTGAGCGGCGACAAGCTCCTCCTCAAGCGCGTGTGTGTCCTCAATCGCGCCCACCTTCTCAAGCTCAGCCTGGATAGCAACCACGCGTAACCGCGCATTCTCGAGCTGGGCCTGCCACTCCTCGAGCGACTGCATGAGCGCGTGCTGCTCACGCTCCCGCGTCCTGATCGCAGCCAGCTCCTCGCGGACGTCCTCGGCCAGGCGTGCCGGTGGGACTACGCCAGCGTCCCCGAGGTCAGCCTCGGCTACCGTCGCCGCGCCCTCGACGGCACGAAGCTCACGACCGAGCACGGTGCGCTCGTTGTAGGCGGCTGCGCGTTGCTCAGCTAGCACCTCGAGGTCCACGGGTAGGTCAGCTAGCTCAACCAGGGCGCTCACCTGGTCCTTGGGCTTCATGTTGGTAAATGCGAGCGGGTCAAAGCTCAGGCGGCCGACCAACTCATCGAGCATCTTCTGCGGGCTTGGGAAGGTGGCACCGTTAGCGCCCTTGACCGTCAGCGTGGAACCCTTCGCGGTCCAGGTCCGGGTCACTTGCAGGTCACCGAGGTCCACGGTCACATGGCCAGCCTTGGCCCCGTGGCGCAGCGCCTCCGGGTTGGCTTTGTTCGCGCCCCCAAGGGCTAGCCACAGGGCATCGAGCACGCTGGTCTTGCCCTGGCCGTTGCGGCCCCCGATCACAACTAGGTCCCCAGTTGGGGTGATTTCTACGGCAGTCAAGCGCTTAATGTTTTCGGCGCTCAGTCGGATAATTCTCATGTTTCCTCCAATCGACACGTCAGACGACGCATCACCACGTTAGCACAGTTCGGGCCGGCTTGCACGGCGATAGCTCAAATATTTGCTCGGATGGTTGTATCAGCCCTACGACCTGCGACTATTTGCCACGTCAGTCGTCGGCTTCGGCAGATTCTGCCCGATTCTGCCCAGCAGCGCGGCCAAGTCGCCATGCGTCTGCTTGGCGGTGGGCAGCTCGGGTAGGGGGGTGCCGTTCTCGTCGCATTCCTCGCCGGTGTCAGCGAGGAAGTAGCGGCCGTTAGTGCAACACAGACGGCCGTTAGCCCTCCACGTTGCAAGCTCGCGGGTCCGCAGCCGGTCGGTTTGCCTCTCAAGGATGAGCGGCCTGAGCTGGCCCGGCTTGGGAGCAAACTGGCTGTCCTCGCGTCCAATCCACTTCTCGGCAGCGGCGAACAGGTCACCCTCCTCAATGTCCAGGTCCCTCAGCGCCCCCATCCAGACCCCAACCAGGTCCGCGGGGTCGCCCTTTGGCATCAGACCCCCGTAGGCTGTATCCAACAATCCGATGGTCAACGCCACCTCAGCCGCCTGCACCTTCATTCCAGCTCTCCTCTCCTCGGCACCTCGATGCCGCTCGCTTCTACTACAGCCCGGGAGGCTTTGTCGGCTTCCCAAATTGCTCTCAGGCCGTCCATGCGCGTGCCCGGCGTGATGCTTGCGGGCGCAAGCTGTCGAGGGCGCGGGCGGTAGTTGCCTAGCCAGGTGCGGAACGCGGCACCCCAATCCGCCATGATGCTCCCCCTGGCCGTGTGCCAGTCTCGGAACTTGTCGAATTCCTCCTCGAGGGTGGCCCCTTGCTGCGCAGCATTAACCGCCGACGTCCACTCGCGCATCCGCTCCTCAAACACGAAGTCCGGCGGGAATTGACATTTCCGTTTGGTCTTGGGTTTGGCCGCGACCTTGGGCGCGGGGTTCGGTTCTGGTTCAGATTCCGTAACGGGACCAAAACTAGTAGTTACTTTAGTAACTATATGGGATGGGATGGGATGGGATGGGGGGGGCGTTACTAACGCGTCACTCTCTGTATCAGGGTAACGCGTTACTAACGCGTTATCTTGGGCTGCTTGGTGGGTCTCTTTATACCTCGCTACTCTGTCTGCCACACCCTTCTTGCGAGCCTTAACCTCCTGCTCAGAGGGGTTATAGGTGAGGTAGTTGTGGACTCTCCAGCCGTCCTCCTCACTCACCTTATCCCACAACCCAACTCTGACTAAAGTCTCGCTTAACTTCAAGTAAGACCGAGGTGAACTGAGGAACTTGACGATGTGAGAGGGGAGATAACCGTCCGTTAAGTTGGAGCTAACCCAAGTTAACCCCATGATGAACAGCTTGAAAGCGTCCGGTGGGCACGCCACCACCTTTGCGTTTGCGTACAACTGGTCGTCTAGCCTAACCCAGCCCATTACGTCGCGCCTTCTGCTTGGCGCGTCGGTCGCGCTGGTACTGGTTGTTGGCCTCAGAACACTCGTCGCACGGCTCGCCATCGCCATACAAATGACGGTGGTAGCCGTGCCTAGTACCGTGTTTCCATTCCTGCATAATCATCACCTCCTAATCATAGCATGACATTCAACCGCGAGGGTTGTTCTTGTACGGGGCCGGGCGCAGCACCTCGCTCACGACCCGGCTGCGCTTGCGCTCAGGCTCGTAGTGCGTGCCTGGCGGGTCGGTGTGCGTGCTCACCCACACGTCCCAACACTCGCGGCACGGCTGCTGGTTGTCGAGGACGTGGAACCAATAGCCCTTGACGGTGCCGTGCTTAACGTCCTTCATCGCCGCTCTTTCACCGCTAGGTGCTCGTGGATCAGCTCGAAGATCGCCGGCGAATGGACCGACGCGAGCGCGGCCTCCAAGATCGCCACGCCGCCTGTCCGCTTGGCTACTTGCTCAGCCACGCGAGGTAAGTACAGCTCTTCCATCTCGTAGTCGATGACTAGCCAGCCGAGGATGGCCATGCGCTCGAGCGCGTCGTCTACCATCTTCTCGCTCACGTCTCCGGCGTATCTAGTCCAGCGGCGCGGGGTGAGTGCTACCACGCCAGCGTCGTTCACCCCACTGTCGAGCAGGAGCAGGTATAGCCACTGCTCGGTAGAGTCCAACGCCAGAAACGCGGGGTCGCGCCACACGCCCCCCTCAATCCGATTCTGTCTTTGTGTTAACACCGATTCCACTCCTCAATCTTGCGCGATAGCCGCGCATATACTCAGCCCATGCCCGCGCACAGGCGGTGCAGGCTCGCTCCTTCTTATGGACAACGTGATTCTGCCGACCGGCTGGCGTGCCATGCCGCGCTGCGTCTATGCGGGGACGGCGGGTGCCGTCACGCGGACGGCACACACCCTGGTCTCTAGCGGGCACGGCGAACCGGAGTCCCATAAACCGCCTCGCCCTTCTCAGTTTGGAAGGGCTTAGTCCACGCGGAGATAAACACCGTCTGCGTCTTGCCCGCCTTGGTGGTGACGGCGACCGAGCCATCCTCGTTGATCTCGTTGGTAAACGCAAATACTTTCCATTCCTCAGTCTCTTTGTCCTGTCGCCAACTAGCCATTTTCTGTACCTGCCTTCTCAATATCGCTGAGCAATGCTTCCAACAACGTCAGCCCCTCCATCTCCGTCATTTCCGTAGACCTATTAATTTTCCGACCTATAACGGCCGCGACGTATCGCAGAATTGCGTCCTGCGCGTCGAGGCCAACTTGCCCGAGCGCGGCGGTAATGTCGCGTAGGGTCTGTGGCGTAACCGGGTCGCCGCTTGGACGCTCAGACGCCGCCGTAGGCAACGTGGACGCCGGTGCTGGTTCGGGTGCCGCCGTCGCCGCCGCAGCGCGTTGTGACGGCGCTGGCTTGGCAGCCTGACCAGGTGCGCCAGCGGTCGGTAACGGCCTGCCACTACTAGGTGCTGCTCGCGTGCCCGAACCGCGCCCGGTTGAACCGCTCGACTGCGCTGGAGTCGAGCCGTGCTCGTTGGTAACGGCGTCTGCGTCGTCAGCGGGGTCCCCGATCATAAAGACCTGGAGCAGCATGTACTTGTACGCGGACGTGGCCGCTTTGTTGGTGGCCTTGTCACTCATATCGCTGCCCTCGCCCGCCGTAATAGCTGTAACGCTGTCGCCGGCCAGCCCCATAATCTCCCACTGGCAGCGCATCCTTACGGTCTCCATCGGCGTATGGTTCTTGGTCTCGGACATGGACCACTCGGTCTCGAGCACCTGCGGCAACGGGAAGATACCGTGCTCAGCGCATAGGTCGTGCAGCACGACCGTGAGCTGCTCAATGCCGCGATATTTGAACCCTTGCTGCTGGTTATAGCCGCCCTTGGCGATTCCCTTTAGCTCGCGCATCACGCGGATAATGCGGGCCTGCACGGGTGCATCTGGTGGCAGCTCCGGCGCTTTAACTATCTCGGCTAACGTCATTTCCTCGGTCATTTATGGCTCCTTTCGGCTGATTCAATTGCGCGGCGCCAGTTGAGCGCAGCGCGTAGGTGGAAGAACGCATCCTCAGCGTCTTGCTGGGAAGTATGTCGGAACGGGTTGCTAGTTTCGTAGGTACCGTCCTCGCGGAGGTACACGGTGAGCGCACCGTCAAGCTCGGGCAACGGGGGCAGGTCATCAAGCACCGCGCCCATAGGCGAGTAGAGTGCAAACCCTTCGGCCGCCATTAGCCCGGCCGCTTGAAGCGCCACCGGCTCAGTGTACTGGCCGCCGGTTTTGTAATCGCCTAGGAACACGCCGCGATAGTGCGGACCGTCCACCTTGGCAATGAAGTCCAGGCGCCCGCCGTACTCGAGCTTTGCATCCCCTCGAGGGTTCGGACTGAGCACGATCGACTCGGCGGCTAAGAAGTCAGGCGCGTAGTCCTCAAAGAAGCGCTCGAGCGCGTCTAGGTACGGCTGCTCATCCTCGAGCGCGTCCACGTCGTCGCCTCGCGCCCATGCAAGCGCGTGCTCATGCACTCGGCTACCTTTGTCAGCCTTGGCGCGCCAGATCACGTCGAAGCGCGTGCGCAGGAACTCGCACCAAACCTCGTCGTCCGTGGCCTTTGCCGCCGACACCTTAGCGGCGTCTGAGCCTGTCCCTAGCCTGTTGATGGGTTTGCCTGCTAGCTCCTCGCGGTACTCGGCCACGATTAGGTCGCGGTCGTGTGCTAGGAGTACGCTAGCTTCGGCTGCCACGCGGGACGACGCCCAGTGCAGCGCGGGTTTGGATAGAATATCAACGCTCGTCACCCCGGGCGCGGGCTTGCGCCCGTGCTTAGTGACGTAACGGTGTCTCTCCGCTAGTTCGCGGTCGGTCAAGGCCATTAGTCCTCCAATCGGTTAGCGCCGCGCACGTTACGCGGCATCACCTACACTACTACAAATTTGGCGCATGTGTGCAATTTCGCATAATCCCGTGCAAGTGTGCTAGGATGGTCAGCAGTCGGCTCCAATCGGCTAGCAACTTGAGCGCGTCTCCAGCCGTGGTGGCGCGCTCATTGCGTGCTAAGCTTGGCGCGTGAGCGAACTAGACGACGACCTCGGCCCCGACGACGACCACTGCGACAAGCCGGGCATGGCCCAGGTGGGCCCGGGCAAACCTTTCAAGTGCGACCGTTGCAACGCCGACATTACGGTGGAGGTAGCTGGCCTCGAGTTCAACCACGCGGGGGAGCTGGTCATATCGAGCTGGTGGTGGATACATGCCGACGAGGGTTGAGTGCCCCCACTGCGGCTACAAGCAACCTCTCAACGCGCTAGTACGCAACGAAGCGCAGGCTAACGTATTCTGTCGGCACGCCCTCCAAGCCGCGTTTAGGGTTGAGCGCGAGCCGCACTTCCCGACCGGGTTTAAAGACGCCTACCTGCGCGGAACCGACGCTATGGTACAATCCTTCGTAGACGCTCTGCGCGGATCTGGCCGCCAGGAGTGTTCGGCATGTGCTCGGAGGTTTGGGTGGCACCTAGTGGGATGGGAACGGCTAGACGCCGTGGTGTACTTCCACGCGGCCGTAGTCGAGTCCTCCTCTGGTCGGTTGCTCGATTCGCCGGAGTAGCTCCGGGTGACTTTGCCACCTCCACCCTCAAGGAGATAGGGGCGACCAGGCAACGCCGCCGCTGGTGGCTCCCCTACTCAGAGGACGCGCTTAGCTTGCTCCTGTGGGCTGCCCCACCTACCGAGCTGGACGCCAGCCCTCTATTTTTGTCGGGTAGTAGTCGGCAACTAACCCGCACGATGCACAACTCACCTGCAACGGACGACGCCGAGCGGTTACTTCGCTCGCTGCTTCTCGGCGTAGCCTCCGGGCGACGGCCCAGCGCCGTGCTCGGCGTGAAGGAACCCTAGATGCCACGCTCAGCTCGGAATACGCAGCCTCCAGCTCGCCCTCCGCGTCCTCAGCTTGGAGAAACAACGCGCCGCTACATATCGGACACTGACCAGTCAACATGGGGGCAGTCTATCACGCGCAAGCCCGAGCAACTTTGGGCGCTCCAACTCACTGAGGAGAACGCCCGGGAGATTGCCGGCCGCGTGTTCGGCTTGAAGCGCGTAGGGACAAACGCATGGGCCTGCGGCCTGGGTCTGGTGTTCATCGGTAACTGGATAGTCGTGGACCAATTCGGGGAGGTGTTCGCGTACCAGTCCGGTGACTTTGCGCGTCGGTTCAACGTAGGCACGGAGGAAACGTGAGCGCAGCGCCTAGATGCTTAGGCGCAACCGAGACCATGTTTGCCGACGACGTGCGCCGTGCGGTCAAGCTGTGCTCGAGATGCGCGTTGCGCCCTCAGTGCGCCCGTGGTGCGCTTGAGCGCGGGGAGACCTGGGGAGTGTGGGGAGGGTTGACCTTTGAAGCGCGATTGTTCCAGTGTCCCGAGTGCGGCACCGGCAAAGACCCGGCCGAGCTAGCCTGCCCGGACTGCTGGCCTAACCACGTCGCTAAGCTCCGAGCGCGCCAGGCTCAAGACGTGGACATACGGCTCGACCCTCGCGCGCGACCGTCTGAGCGCGATAACCCGAACTGCCCGCTGCCGCGTGGAGCAGCACATCACACGACGCTGGCCTATAGGCGGGGCTGCCGCTGCACCGGCGCTAGCGCGGCTATGGCCACGGCTGGTAAGCTCTCACGCGATGCTCGCAAACAACGGATACTGCACGAGCTGCCGGACCAGGGTAGGGGAGTCACCGCTCAGCCGGTGCCCCGTGTGCGCCGGTGGGTACGCCTTACCGTCCGATCCCGTGGAGAGGTTCAAGCTCCTGGATCAACAAGCGACAGCGGCGGCGCGTGTGCTTGCTCAGATAGTGGCCGAGCGTGCAGCGGCGGCTGAGCAGTTGGCTAAGCGCCTAGACGCGCTCACACCGACGCTACGCAACGTGGTCCCGGACGCGGCGGCGGGCTGGCCTATGTTCGCCCCGTGTGAGCATCCACGCGGCCGCTGGACGTCTAAGGGCTGGCAGTGCCAGCGATGCACGCAGAACGGGGCACGGTCGAAGCTGCGCCCTCAGCGCGGCGCATGGAACCCGGCACGCTCACAACGCGCAAAAGCACAAACCGCGAGCACTGCCAGACGCGCTAATCGCGTTCTGCGTGCTCGCGGTGTTGCGGACCCGTTACCGATCGACGTTACCCGGCTTGAATAATCCCCTCTTGGCTTAGGATGCGTCCGCGTGGCGTGCGAACGATCAGCCCGAGCTTAACCAGCCACGGCTCCACGTCGGCCGCTAGCTGAGCAGGGGAGATGCCTAACGCGCTAGCCAGCGACCCTAGCCCGACCGGGGAGCTATCGAACGTGTAGCGCATCGCCGCGAGTGTTTGGCGGTCAAGGTCAGTAAGGCCACGCGGTCCGACGCCGGTAATGCGGTAGACCTCCTCCCAGTCAATCGCACCCTCGACGGTCTCGTAGTCAAGCGCACGCTCGCACAACGCAATGATTAGGCGCGGGTTCAAGCGGCCTCGCAGCGCAACGTCCAAATAGTCAGCCGGTCGGCCGTGTAGCCGCTTCTTGGCTATCGCCGCGCCTTCGGCCTGCGTGTAGGGGACCAGCTCCACGGCGGCCATGCGGTCGATCAGTGGGCGGGGGAGCTTCTGCGGTTCGGTGGTTGCGCCGACTACGACCACGTTAGGCACCTCGAAGCGTATCTGGCGCGCATGACTGCCGCCGCCTGTGCTCAGCAACGCCACGCCCTCCTCGATCACCGAGTAGAGAGTCTCGAGCGCGGCCGCGCTTGCCCGGTGGATTTCGTCAATAAACACCACGCACGGCTGCACGTCGCCGTCCTCGTCCGGTGCCGTCGCCGTTAGTATCGTCCGATTGAGCGCACCGGGGTGCTGGAGGTTAGCGCCTAGCGCGACGGCCATACTGCCGCCTATCGCCTCCGCTACCGCCTGCGCTAGCGTCGTCTTGCCGTGTCCAGCCGGTCCCCTAAATAACATCGAGGGTACGCGGCTATCGCGTGCTTCCGCCGCCTCGAGCATCAGTGCAACCTGCTCTCGCGCCCGCTCCTGTCCTACCATATGACTAGCAAAATCTACCATTGTTCAACCCTTTCAAAGCCCGAGCTTGACTCGGATATAATCGCTAACCGTCATACCGTCCTCAGCCGCGACGGCTACTAGTGCTTCGTGCTGATCTGGACGCAACCGGAAGGCGACCAGGCGCGAGGGCGCCGGCGGCCCTTCAATCTCGTAGGTCGCCGCGTCCAGAATCACGTCCCGCTCCTCCTGGGTCCACTCGGTGCCGTCGTCTAGCACGGCCGGGAACATGGCTAGCAGGCGCGTGCCAGGGACGCGGGACTGCAGCCCTATCATGGCCTGGAAGCCATACGGGCGCGAGCGCTCAGCGATGAGCTTGAGCGCAGCGCGGGCGCGTGTCTTGTCTACCCTACTCATCTAACCCAACCTCCCTAGCTAACTCACCGCGTAACAGGAGGTAGGCGTCTAGTGCCTTCTCGAGCGCGTCAGCGTCGAGCGTGCTTGTGTCGCCGGTGAGCGCAATTTGCGCCCACCTCGTCTCGCTCAGTTGGTAACCTAGGGCGCTCATCGCTACCCAACGGTTCAACCCTTCGACATCAACGCCTAGGGCGCTCAGCGTGCGGACCTTAGCGGCTATCTGCTTGCTCATCGTGTGACCTCCTCTAGTGCCGTGTAATCGCTCAGCTCCCGGCTTTCGCGGACCAATGCCGCTAGCTCACCCAGCACCGGCGCAAGCTCAAGCGCGGATACGTCAGACCCGGCCGCGTAGCGCGCGAAGTTGGCGCGTGCGGTACCCTCTAGGGCCGCCGTCATGCCGCGCATATCCCAGCCCAGGCCGCATAGCTCAGCTATGAACCGCTCAGCCATACGCCGCGCTGCGTTGTCAATCTGTCCCATTTGTCTAGCTCCAATCGTGAGAACAACCCGGCCTCGTCGGCGCGTACTTCATACGCGGACGCGCCAGCCTAAGCTAGCGCGTTTCGGCCTTACAGGAATTGCGGGGTTGGGAACCGCTTAGCGTAGGCGTGGAGGTCGTTGCGGCGTGTGTACTCAGTACGGTCCACGCTCACGCTGACGCCACGATGGGCGAGTACCGCCTTAGTCTCGCGCCAGTGGCTGCAGATCCCAGCCACCCGCGATAGGTTGATTAGTTCGTTGTCGGCCGAGCCGTAGGTCATGCCCTGGCGTAAGCGGCATACGCCGTCCACGATCAGCGCCCAGGCGGTATAGGGGTTCCCGTTGACCTTATCAAAGTACGTCCCGATGCGGACCTCGACGGCCTTGGCACGCAATAGCTCACCGCGTAGCGTTGGGCGCGGCTCCTCACCGCGTAGAATCGCCCTAGCGTAGCGCCTGGCGTCCTGCGTGGTTGAGAACTCACCCCGGACACTGAGCTGCACGACCGTTCCCGTGGTGCGCCCGATTGCGGCCACAGTGTAGCCGTAGGCTGACAACGACAAATCCCACGCCATCGGCTCACGCACGATAAACACCACCTCGCCAGTCGAGGTCTCGTAGGCGTCGGTTACGATCTTGGCCCCGCGCATGTGCGACTTATCAAGCCAAACCGTGACGGTCTCGAGGGCGCGCAGGCCGCGTAGGCTTACTTTGGTTGTGGTGTAATAGCTGGACCCGTTCAGCCCGTAGCCGGTTAGTTCGTTAGTTGCTTGCATGTCTGATCTCCAATCGTTAGCGCGGGCATTGTGCCCGCCGTAATTTAGTATAACATCGGTTAATAACACCGTCAAGCCCCCATAGGCCACGCATAGCCGCGCCTAGTGGCGCTCAGCGCGCCAACTACCATATCCTCGGCCCACTCATCGGCCAAGCAACTCAGCGCGGGTACTAGCTCAGCGATCAGGAACGACGCCGCCATAGCCGGGGTGATATCCCTATAGCTATCATTCGGCTCCATGCCCGGGAACGGTACGGTAGCGGGGCCGTCTGCCGAATCGCCTAGATCAGTGGCCTCCCAACCGCCGCGTAGATAGTCAAAGCGGGCAACCGTGCTAAGGTCGGCTAGCACCTGTTGGAACGTCTCCCACCATACCCGCGCAACCTTGACTAGGGCGACGTTGCTGCTCAGCGTAGGCGTAGCGGCCGCGTCGGCCCAGTCGCTAGCTAGTGGCACGTAGCCTAGGTCGAATAGATCGGCTAGCGTTAGTATGCGCCCGGTAGGCACCCCGGCCGCGCTGGTTGATTCTACAAATATCCCACACGCCGAACCGTATCCGTTGATCGTTTCCATTTTTGCCTCCAATCGGTTAAGTGATCCACACAGTGCGAATCGTGCGCTAGCCGGTCACGAACCGACGGCACCTACGTGCGCTAGCGCTTTAGTCCCCTACCTATCGTTGCGTAGTGGCATGAGATAATAGGCCGCGTCGGCGCCTGGGGCACGCGCTTCAATCGCGCGCCCTTCGCCGCCTTGGCACAACACTATCGCGGTCACGTTTTCGCGTGCGGCCATAGTCTCTAGTAGGTCAGCCAAATAGGCCGGGTCGATGCGTAGCGCCGATGCACGCGCTACGTAGGCGTCGATCTGAGCTACTAGCTGATGCCGGGAGCTAGAGTCCCATAGTTCAACGCCGCCCAGGTGCACGTCGGCGCGTAGGTCGGCTTTTTTGCCCATGAACCCACGAATCGCGGACCGGATAGCCTTAGCTATTTGCATAGCCTCGGCCGGGCTCAGCTCCCAAGCTAGGGTAGTGGGTTCGTAGTCGGCGGCCATAATGCGCCCCACTGCTGGCGTACCGTCCTTGGCACCCGGCAACGACACTAGCACGTTATCGCTAGCTAGCATCCACCCCAATAGCAACCGATTAAGCGCCCAGCCAGTCCTATAGGCCGCCATAGCCGTAACTAGCACGCTATCTAGTTGGCAAGTTTGGGGGTCGGCGCCGTCGGCTAAGTGTTGGCACCCATAGGTAGCTAGGCGGGCGCCGTCGGTAGCCCATACGCCACCTAGCACGTCTACGCAGACCGAGGCCCCATAATGGTAGCTGCGATCGGTAGACGACTTAGCTAGCTGCGCTAGCGTAGTGCTAGCGACTTGCACCCCGGTAGGCACCGCTTCGGATTCGACAAACTCTAGCCAGTCGTCGGCTAGGTGGCCTGGCTGCAGCCCGTTAGCAACGCCAGACCGCGCTAGGCACAGGCGGCCTCCGTCGGCTACGCTAAGCGAATCGCCACCCTTAAGCGTGTCATAGATAACGCCCGCGGCCGCATAGGTTAGGCCGGTCTCAGCTTTAAAGTAGGCCACGTAGTCGGCGGCCATAAGGCGCAGCCCTCGCGGTCCTAGCTGAGCGCTGAGGGTGCCAAAGCCTAGTTTTCTAAGCGCATTAGCTAGGCGTGCATCGGCAGCGGTCAAAGTGTAGGCGCGAATAGTGGCGGGTCGGTTGTTCTCTGCAGTCATCATTGTGGCTCCTTATCGTCTCGGCTAGCTGGCCTTATCAGCGTGCGAGCTACGCACGGACTAGCGCGCTAGGCGCTAGTTTCGGCTTTGGCTAGAGTGGGTCGGCGCAATTTGCGCAAACCTGGTAATCGGTTAGTTGGTCGGCAAATACCACCTTCGGGAATGCGTAGGAGTCATAGCTAGACTCATCGCAAATATCAACGCCCAAGCGCTCAGCGATATAGGCTAGAGCGCGCTCCGTATCGTCAATTGACTCCACGCCTACGCTAGCGCTTAGATAGCGCGCCACTAACGCGGGTACGATGCACTGAGTGCACCATAGATCAGCCTGGTAGCAATAGCCAACGATCGACCACGCGGAAGCGTAACCTAGCATCAGGCACCTACCTTGGCACTAGTAGCTGGATGCTCAGCTAGCCAAGCGTTGCATAGTACGACTATGCGCTCGTCAATTCTAACACTGTGGTAGTCACGGCTGCTGGGGGTGAGCGCATTGTGGCGATAGTAGGCCATGCGCGCTATCTCACGATCAAAGAAGCAGCCTCCGTCGATGAAGTCGGCAATCGTGGCTAGGTACTCTAGCTCAAGCGCCCCAGCGCTGATCTGGCGGCTATCTAGGATCAGATCAGCGCAACCATTGGCATAACTAGTAGTGATTCGTAACATTTCGGCTCCAATTCCACTAGCCAACACAGCTAGTACAACCTAGTATAGCCCTATCTGTATAACAAAGCAACCCAAATACACCAGACAGGGGAGGCAGTCTGGCAAGCTGAGAGACCACAGTAACGCGGGTGAGCGTTACGCCGGTAGAAACTGGCATTATAGTGCAGGCTGGGGATGCAAGATAGTGCAGGGTAGGTTGGGGGGTGGGTTGGTGGGTCAGTTTGCCCCCATTTTCCCTACATTCCGTCGCCAACCTCTCTCCCCACCCCAAGCTCCTCACCAACCCACGTTGGTCAGCCTGCCAGGTGGATCGTTGCGGCTGGCGTGAGCGCGATCGCGCTGGCTGGCGTGAACGCGCCCGCTCAGCCACGCAGACGCAGGGGGTGCCCCATGGAGCCGATCGGCGCGTGAGCCGGCGGCGGGACCCTCTTACACTCACACCCCATCGCCCTATGCCCAAGCCCGCACAAACCATGCACACACACCCCGAAAACCGGGGCAGACCCGCGCCATATGCCCTTTGTGTGCATCTGCGTGCCAAGTTGTGTGTGCTCTCGGCTATTAAGCCGGGAGCCAGCGACGCCGGGCAGACTTGAGCGCCTCAGAAGCGGTTGGGTGGGGGTTGGTTCGGCGTGTGCGCCTCGCTGAGTTGCTTGGCTGGGGGCTGGTGAGTGGATATGAGATCGCCAACTTGCCTCCTGTGCTTGTTTTTGTGCTGCACAGCCGCATCCACCGCGGATTTGTGTTGGGAGCTGGTTAGTTCACCCGGTATTTTTGTTCGGCCCAGTGAACAGGAGGGCTTCACCTCCTCTAACGAGTGTTCAACCCAGGCAACCGCTGTCGGGCACCACGCGAGTTAACCGTGGTGTGACCAACTTAGCACATGCTTTTTCGTTTGTCACGCAGTTCTTGAGATTTTTGTGCTACGATACTACGCATGGCACGCAGGCGCAGCAGCTCGAGGAGCAGATACCACAAGAAAGTTATGCGAGGACGCGAGGAATTGCTCGAGCGTCGGATCGCGGAGGAGGCCGAGCGCCACCCCGTGACGGTGCGGCGTATGACCTCAGCCGACTTCACCTAAGCTGCCACACTCACCTCGCTCGGCTACTCTAAGCACAGAACTGAGCGAGGAGAGTCATGGCATCCACACCGGGCATAGCCCATCTGATAGACGAGGCAAGCTTCCAGCACGACCTCCCCATCAACTACGCTGCCGTAGTCCAGGCGCTTGCGCTTGAGTTCACCGGGGGCGCTGATCCGGCCACGTTCGCAACCCCTGTCTACGTTGGCGTGATCGTCAAGCTCACCGAGGGCATCGACTACGTGAATCCTTACGCGATCACCGACGCAGAGGGCTTTGCCGGCGTGCATCTCCCCAACGTCGTCGTCAACGTTTGGTACTACCACTTCGTCCACTCGCTCCCAGCCGCCGACGAGCAGATCGCATGGGCGATCAAGAACTGCACCTTTGGCGTTCCCCGCATCTGGATGGACGTGGAGCAGGGGGGCATCGACGCCGGCCAGGGCTGGACTGACCTAGTCAACACCGCTACCGCCATGCTCGCAGCTCCCTGTGCCGTCGGCCTCTACACCAACCTCACCGGCTTATCTCACTTCCCGAACCGCGCTGCCGGCGTTGCTAACCTCTGGCTAGCTGACCCATCCGACGCAAGCCCCGGCACACGGCGCTCGATCACCCAGGTAGGCCAAGGCACGATCCCAGGCATCGCCGGCCCAGTCGACCTCGACACCGCTGACGTTTCGGTTCTGAAGCTGATCCCTTGCGCAGTCTCGAGTGCCAACGACGGCGTTCTAGTGACCTCGACCGTCACGCCGGCTGAGAGCACCACACCTGCTGCTTCCGAGACGGCGAGCACCACCACGACCAGCGCGACCACAACCGCCGCTGCGCCTCCCTCAGAGACCCGGAGCACCGCCACGACTACCAACGTGGCTAGCTCCGACCCGGCCGCAACGCCGACAACGGCTAGCACCCCACCCGCAGACGCACAGTCGACTACTCCTGCGTCTGCGGCTCCTATCGCTGAGAGTGCGCCCCCGGCTGCCTCGACGCAAGAGCCTACCCACGCTACCACGCAACCAATAGCGGAGCCGAGCAAGACCGGCTCCGCTGTTGCTGTGGCAGCACCCCAGGAACCCAAGCCAACGGTGACCCACGAGGCCACCCACACAGCCACGGAGGCCGACCCAATGAGCCAGCTACGGGAGTTTTCCCTGCAAGAGCCGATGGTACACGCCCAGCAGGTGCGTATCATCCAGACACTACTACGCGACCTCTACGGGCTAACGCTCGCGGTTGACGGTTGGTACGGGCCAATTACGCGAGGGGCCGTCGAGTCATTCCAGTCCACGCAGCACA
>JAEHJW020005530.1_pt1 | contig 24014 bp, 23 predicted proteins | sample 9271431 | NCBI WGS metagenome assembly JAEHJW02 | reverse complement strand
TCAACGCTTCGCCCCATACCTCGCGGTATGCAACGCATGACTCGGGGACCTTGTGGATTGCTGGTCCTTCAATGGTCGGGGACTTTCACCCCTTGATCTCTAACCGGTCTCCCGGCGCACACTGTTTAAATATACAGTATTTTAGGGGTGAAGATCATGGGTGGCAAAGACCGTAATTATACTGTCGTTTACCGCGGGGATTTTATCGACGCTGTGCCTGATGGCCGATGGATGATGATACAGCGTGGCAAGGAGTACGGCGGCGGGTACTGGTTTGGTCGAGCTTATGCCGACTGCTTCTGGCTTGAGTTTGAGCGGCCAATGCCACTATCAAGCTGTGTTGAGTACGTCGTGCTATACGACCATGTCGCCGCCCGAGCTCATGAGTTTGAGGATGAATTTAAACTGGAATGACCGCAGCCGCCGACTATGGCGGCTTTGTTTTGCGTGTTACTATTACCTAAAAGGTAATTATTTTCGGGGTGTTTACCATGCCAAAGGATCCGAAGCGCAAATCAACTCAGTACAAACCGTTGACGGTGATGCAGGAAGCCTACGCCCAGGAGTATGTGAAATGCCCTGAAAATCAGACGCAGGCGGCCATCAATGCCGGGTTCTCACCGAAGTCTGCCCACGTCAAAGCCAGCACGATGATGCGTGATGAGCGTATCCAGAAACGAATTGCTGAGCTGATGGAAGAGCGCAACAAGCGCCTGCGCGTCAGTGCTGATTATGTCCTGCTGCGCCTGGTGGAAATCGACCAGATGGATGTGCTGGATATCCTGAACGATGACGGCAGCCTGAAGCCTATCCGCGAGTGGCCGAAAATCTGGCGAACCACGCTCAGCGGGTTTGACCTGTCCTCAACCATCATGAACATGGATGAGACCTCGATAGAGACCATCCTCAAGAAAATCAAATGGCCCGACAAGGTGAAGAACCTCGAGCTTATCGGTAAGCACGTCGACGTTAACGCGTTCAAAGAGCGCATGGAAGTTAACGTGAACGTCACCATTGCCGATCGCATGGCCGCCGCCCGGAGCCGCCTGAAAGAGCGTCAGGGTGGTGACCAGTGACAGACGCCGCTTTATCCCCGGAAGAACAGCTGATCGAAGATATCGCCAGCTTCACCCATGACCCGCTGGGCTATGCGCTGTATGCGTTCCCGTGGGGCGAGGATGGCACCGAACTGGCGCACGCCTCCGGGCCGAGACAGTGGCAGGCTGACGCATTCCGCGAGATAGGCGAGCACCTGCAGAATCCCGCGACACGTCACCAGCCGCTGATGATTTCCCGCGCATCCGGCCACGGCATCGGAAAATCTGCGTTCATCTCGATGCTGATTAACTGGGCCATGTCCACCTGTGAAGATTGCAAGGTGGTGGTGACCGCTAACACCGACAACCAGCTGCGCACGAAGACCTGGCCGGAAATCATCAAATGGTCGAACCTGGCTATCACGAAAGAGTGGTTCACCTGCACCGCTACGGCGATGTACAGCAACGATCCAGGCCACGATAAACGCTGGCGCGCTGACGCAATTCCATGGTCTGAGCACAACACAGAGGCGTTCGCCGGGCTGCACAACGAGCGTAAGCGCATCATCGTCGTATTCGATGAGGCTTCCAATATTGCCGATCTGGTGTGGGAGGTTGCCGAGGGCGCGCTGACGGACGAAGACACCGAAATCATCTGGGTGGCGTTCGGTAACCCGACGCGCAACACCGGGCGATTCCGGGAGTGCTTCCGCAAATACAAGCATCGCTGGAAGTGCGCGCAAATCGACAGCCGCACCGTCGAAGGCACCAACAAGCAGCAGCTGCAGAAATGGGTCGATGACTACGGCGAGGACAGCGATTTCGTGAAGGTTCGCGTGCGCGGGATCTTCCCGGATGCTTCAGAGCTGCAGTTTATCCCTACCGGGCTGACTGATGAGGCGATGAAGCGTGTAGTGACCGCTGCGCAAGTGGCGCACGCCCCGCGGATAATCGGCGTCGACCCGGCTTATTCTGGCGTGGATGATGCAGTGATTTATCTCCGCCAGGGGCTGCACAGCAAAGTGCTGTGGACCGGCAACAAAACCACGGACGATCTGATTATGGCGAAGCGTATCGCTGATTTTGAGGACCAGTACCAGGCTGACGCGGTGTTTATCGACTTCGGTTACGGTACCGGGCTGAAGTCCATCGGTGATGGCTGGGGCCGCACCTGGCAGCTTGTGCCGTTCGGCGGCGCATCGGCAGATCCGCAGATGCTGAATAAGCGCGGCGAGATGTTCAACGCCTGTAAGACGTGGCTCAAGCTCGGCGGCGCGCTGGACGACCAGGAGACGGCGGACGACCTGTCCGCGGCAGAGTACAAGGTTAGAGTGGACGGTAAGATCGTCATGGAGCCCAAGGAAGATATCAAAGAGCGTTTGGGCCGGTCGCCGGGCAAGGGCGATGCGCTGCTTCTGACGTTCGCGTATCCAGTGACGAAGCGTTCAGATTTCCCCGCTGCCGGCGGCAAGCAGCCCAACGTGATCAGCGAGTACGACCCGTGGGCGTAAAAAAAGCCCGCGCATCGGCGGGCTATTGTGACATGTCACGGTGTTATTTTTCGCTCAGTCTCTGCTTCAGCAGGTAACCTTCCAGCATCCAGATTTTATTTACCGCATTTTCACGGGCAATCTTACGTCCAATCTCAGGGTCGAAGTTTTCCGGGCTGGCGCAGGCGCTTTCGCCAGTGACGGTGAAGCCGTTGCGCAGCACCATGACGCAGAACGTCAGCAGAGAAAGTGATTCGTGCGGCTGGTAGTTTACCTCTCCGCCAGTATGTTTCGCTTTTATGGCTACGCCAAAGGCACCATCTTCTGCTGTGAAATATGCCTCCTGAGCAATAATGCTTTCGATGCGGGTAGGCGTAACGCGCGGCGCGGTTAAGCCTTTAGCCTGAATTTCAGATTCAATGTCTTTGTCACTCATAGTCTAATCTCACCTTAAAAAAATGCCCGGCGAACCGGGCGAAACAGGGATGATGGAAAGTGCCGTCCTTGGCTGGGTGTCACAGGTTTTACAGCATGAAGTCATCGCAATGGCGTCCTGCTGTAAAAAGGGCGGTGGTCAGAAAGGGAATAACTGCCACCGCCAAACTTGCTCTGGAGCTACGGGTATCACGGTCCTGAGGCGTGATTTTGTATGTGATGGCTGGAGTCGAACCAGCTTCCATCGGTGCGCTGCCGATTGGGTTACGCGCATCCTGCGGTTAGTTATCTAGAACCTTCACCGCAAAACTATTCCCTAGCTCGCCGTTGAGCTTCACCACAACGAAGAGAGTACTTAGCCAGTTAAGGCGCCACACTTTGTCGCGGCTCCATAAATACTCTCTCCTGTTGTGCCCTCGTCTCTTCCGAGGTGTCACACCGTACCGCCACGATGGTGAGTCGCTGTCGTGCATGCAGGGCATGGCTTGCACATTCCGGCTACCCGCTGGGCCATGCACCAAGGAGCCCCCGGACCGCTATCGACGCATGTGCCATACGCCGGATGCTTTCACACCTGGAAGCGCACTCCGCCATCTGAGTAACGACAAAGCCACCAATGGAAGGGAATGGGGTGCGCTTTCATGTTGTGTTTACCAAAAAGGTAATAATTTATCGTCAAAAGGTCAATACACTACGACAAATAAATCATATGTGGTTAAATTGGTAATAATTTTAACGCGTATGGAGTATCGATATGTGCATTGGCAGCAAGCCTTCAGTACCTGCAGCACCAGAAGTTCAGGCGGCTCCGCAGGAACAGGATCAGGCTGTAGTCGATTCCCGCGATGAAGAAACCAGGCGTCGCCGTGCGGCCGCCGGGCGTAGTTCTACGCTGCTGACCGGGGCGCAGGGTGATACCTCCGCCGCAAATACCAGCGGCAAAACGCTGCTCGGTCAGTAACTGGAGCGCGGCAGATGGCAGCGGAAACCCTGAAAGAGCAACTGCAAAAACAGCAGGCACAGCTCACTAATGATCGCTCATCGTTCGATCCGCACTGGCGCGAACTGAGCGACTTCATCAATCCGCGTGGCTCCCGCTTCCTGGTCACCGATGTAAACCGGGATGACCGCCGCAATACGAAAATTGTTGACCCCACCGCCACCCTGGCAGCACGCACGCTATCGAGCGGCATGATGTCGGGGATCACTTCTCCTGCGCGCCCGTGGTTCAAGCTGGCAACGCCTGACCCTGACATGATGGACTACGGCCCAGTGAAACTGTGGCTTGAAGTCGTTCAGCGCCGCATGAACGAAGTGTTCAACAAATCCAATATCTACCAGTCGCTGCCGCTGCTTTACGCCAGCCTGGGGAATTACAGCACCGGCGCTATGGCTGTGCTGGAAGATGACAGCGACGTTATCCGCACGATGATGTTTCCGATCGGCAGTTACTACATGGCGAACTCTGCGCGCGGCAGCGTTGACACCTGTTTCCGTAAATTCTCCATGACGGTGCGCCAGCTGGTAATGGAGTTTGGCCTCAATAACGTCAGCGATTCAGTGAAGGGCATGTGGGATTCCGGCAACTACGAAAGCTGGATCGAAGTTATTCATGCCGTTTATCCGAACATCGACCGCGATACTGCCAAGCTCAACAGCAAAAATAAGCCGGTAAAATCGGTTTATTACGAGGTTGGCGGCGACAGCGATAAGTTGCTGCGTGAGTCTGGTTTCGATGAATTTCCGATTATGGCGCCGCGCTGGGAAGTGAACGGCGAGGACGTATACGGCTCATCCTGCCCGGGCATGATTGCCCTCGGCCAGGTTAAAGCTCTGCAACTGGAGCAGAAGCGCAAAAGCCAGCTGATCGACAAGGCCACCAACCCGCCGATGGTTGGCCCGTCATCACTCCGCAACCAGCGCGTTTCCCTTTTGCCTGGCGATATCACCTATATCGATCAGGTCACCGGGCAGGATGGTTTAAAGCCTGCCTATCTGGTTAACCCGAATACCGCCGACCTGCTGGCAGACATACAGGACACGCGGCAGATCATCAACAGCGCCTACTTTGTCGACCTCTTCATGATGTTGCAGAACATCAATACCCGCTCGATGCCGGTTGAAGCGGTGATCGAGATGAAAGAAGAGAAGCTGTTGATGCTGGGCCCGGTGCTGGAACGTCTGAACGATGAATGCCTGAACCCGCTTATCGATCGCACCTTCTCCATCATGGCGAGAAAAAACCTACTCCCGCCGCCGCCTGACGTCCTGCAGGGTATGCCGCTGCGCATTGAGTACATCTCGGTGATGGCGCAGGCGCAGAAATCTATTGGGCTATCAAGCCTGTCATCCACCGTCGGCTTCATTGGCCAGCTGGCACAGGCCAAACCGGAAGCGCTGGACAAACTCAACGTGGATCAAGCCATTGATGCATTCGCTGAGATGTCCGGTGTCTCGCCGACAGTCATCGTTCCACAGGAACAGGTTGAGCAGGTTCGCGAGCAGCGCGCTCAGCAGCAGCAACAGCAGCAAATGGTGGCTATGGGCATGGCTGCCGCTCAGGGTGCCAAGACTCTCAGTGAAGCGCAGACGGAGGATCCCAGCGTACTGACAGCGCTTTCTAACGCAGCAGGTGCTCCTGCAGGTGGCCAGCAATGACAGATTTTGATGATGACCAGTTGGCTGCTGAATCGGCACGCGAGAAGGAACTCCTTCAACAGCGTGACATTGAAGATATCCGTTTCGTCATGGGTAGCGAGCAGGGCCGCCGGGTGATCTGGGGGGTACTGGAGCAGGGCAAGGTGTTTTCTGCCTGCTTTGCCGGTGATCCGCAAGTGACTGCTTTCAACGAGGGGCAGCGCAACCTGGCGCTGGCATTGTTCCAGCGCGTCATGGCGCACTGCCCTGAACAGTATCTGAAGATGGCCGCAGAGGCCAGTGAACAGGAGTAACCATGAATTTATTTGAACGTTTGCTGCATCGCCGTCTTTGCAATGAGCAACCTGCTGATGGTGGCACTGCACCGGCACCGTCTGAGCCACCCGCACCTGCTGCTGACCCGGCAAAACCAGAAGGCGATAAGCCACAGCATGGCGCTGAAGGTGACAAGCCTCAGGACGATAAGCCCGCTGATGGTGATAAGCCAGCAGACAAGCCTGATGACAAAGAGCAGAAGCAGGAAGGCGCGCCGGAGAAATACGAATTCCAGGCAGGTGAAGGCGTCGAGCTGGACGCTGAAGCGCTGAAGGACTTCGAGCCGGTTGCCCGTGAACTGAACCTGACCAATGAGCAGGCGCAGAAGTTGGTGGATGCATACCCGAAAATTCTGGCCGGTGTGCAGCAGCGCCAGGCAGATGCATGGCAGGCACAAACTGAAGAATGGGCCGCAACCGTCAAGGCCGATAAAGAGATCGGCGGCGATAAATTGACGGCCAACCTCGGTGTTGCTCAGCGCGCTCTGGATACCTTCGGTACGCCGGAGTTGAAGGAATATCTGAACGGCACAGGGCTGGGTAATCACCCGGAGCTGGTGAAGGCGTTCGTCAAAGTAGGAAAAGCCATGTCAGAAGATGGCGTGGTGACAGGAAAAGAAAGCGGTCAGCGTAGTGCGGCCGAAGTGCTTTATGGCAAATAAGAGAGGATATAACCATGGCTGTTAAAGGCATTACTGCGCTGACGCTGGCAGACTGGGGTAAGCGCATCGACCCGAACGGGAAAGTCGATAAAATTATCGAACTCCTTTCCCAAACCAACCCGATCCTGCAGGACATGCTGATCGTTGAAGGTAACCTTCCGACCGGTCATCGTACGACCATTCGCTCTGGCCTGCCGTCGGCGACCTGGCGTCTGCTCAACTACGGCGTTCAGCCGAGCAAATCGACCACTGTGCAGGTTACCGATGGCATTGGCATGCTGGAAACCTATGCGGAGATTGATAAATCTCTGGCAGATCTGAACGGAAATACCGCTGAATTCCGACTGTCAGAAGATCGCGCATTTATTGAAGCGATGAATCAGCAGATGGCTCAAACGCTTTTTTATGGCGACACCAGCGTTAACCCGCAGCAGTTCATGGGCCTATCCTCTCGTTACTCCGACCTGACGGCTACCAACGCGCAAAACATTATCGACGCCGGCGGTACCGGCACCGATAACACGTCAATCTGGCTCATTGTATGGGGCGAAAACACCGTTCACGGTATCTTCCCGAAAGGCCAGAAAGCAGGTCTGCAGATGGAAGATAAAGGCCAGCAGACCCTGAAAGATGCCAACGGCGGCCAGTATGAAGGCTACCGCACCCACTATAAGTGGGATAACGGCCTGTGCCTGCGCGACTGGCGCTACGTTGTGCGCATCGCGAACATCGATATCAGCGACCTGTCCGACCCTGCTGCGGCGGCGAACATCGCCAAGCTCATGGTGAAAGCGCTGCATCGCATCCCTAACCGTGGCATGGGGCGCCCGGTGTTCTACATGAACCGCACCGTTGCCCAGGCTCTTGACCTGCAATCTCTGGAGAAATCCTCTCTGGCGATTAGCGTCAAAGAGACTGAAGGCGAATGGTGGACCAGCTTCCGTGGCGTTCCGATTCGCGAAACAGATGCGCTTCTGGAAACTGAAGCTCGCGTGGTTTAACCCCTGACTATAACCAGCGGCCCGGTAACGGGCTGCTAAATGGAGAAATGAAGATGATCCTCGACAAACTGTTGATGTTCTCCGAAGCGCAGGCGGTTACGGCTACTGCTGCTTCTACCGATGTGATTGACCTGGCGCCTGTCGACGGTACCCGCCGTGATATCGGCGTTGGTTATCCGCTAGAGTTCTGGGCTCTCGTTAACACCACGGCTACCGCTGCTGGCGCCGCCACCGTCAACGTGCAGTTGCAGACCAGCCCGGATAACAGCACCTGGACGACCATTTATGACAGCGGCGCCCTGGCTCTGGCAGCGCTTAAAGCTGGTAAGCGCGTTGTGTCGGCGAAGGTACCGGCGGGCGTTCAGCGCTATCTGCGTGTGAACTACTCCGTAGCCACCGGCCCGCTGACTGCTGGCGCGTTCACCTCTGGTATCAACCTGGACGTTGATGCTAATACCCCGTACCCGACCCGCTCTAAAGTGACCGGCTAAGGAGGTATCGATGTCAGCTGAAAAAGCAAAATACCGCGTGCTGCGTCTTTCCCATATCCATAACAACCTCTGGCCGGAGGGTTCAGAGATTGAGTATGACGGGGTTCCTGGCTCAGCGCTGGAGCCGCTGAACGAAGCGGCAAAGGAAGCAAAGGCGAAGGCAACGCAAAAGGTTGTGGCTCCCGCCGTCGTTAAACCTGAGACGCTGAACGAAGGCGGTGGTGGCGATGACGAGCTGGATAAGCTCCGCGAAGAGTATGAGCTGCTCTTTAACGAGAAGCCTCATCACAACACCAAAGCCGAAACGCTGCGCGAGAAGATCGCCGAAAAGCGAAAAGATTTAGGCGTCTGAGCCTCAGAATAAACCAGGGGGCTTCGGCCCCTTTCTTGTAGGAGCGTTCTATGGAAATGGTCAATCTCAAAACCGGCACCGACAGCTACCAGGATGAAAGCGGCGAGACCAAAACCCGCGACGAATATCCGTGGGGGCTGTGCATCACGCTGAACAATGACACCCTGAACAAGCTGAAAGCGCAGCCACAGAATGTAGGCACTGAGGTGATGATCACTGCAAAAGCAGTGATTAAGGGTATTTCGGCGCGTGAAGGCGACGATGGCACTTTCCGCAGCGCGGATCTGCAAATCACCGATATGGCGCTGGCACCTGTTTCAGGTGAGGCGCCGAAGACGGCGGCGCAGACGCTTTACGGTGAAGGGGGCGAGTAATGGCCTCTGTAATTGAGATCTGCAACCGGGCGCTGAGCAACATCGGTAATAACCGGAGCATCAACAGTCTGGAAGAAGCCAGCAAAGAAGCCGGGCAATGTTCCCTGTATTACGAGTCGATTCGTGATGCTGTCCTGGCCGATTTTGAATGGAATTTTGCGACCAAGAATATCGCGCTGGCTGACACCAACAACCCGCCGCAGGACTGGGCATTCGCATACACCTATCCGACTGACTGCCTGAAGATTATTGAAATTCCGGTTCCCGGTGTTCGGTATCCAACGGCTGCTATGCGCGTGCAGTACGTGGTCGGCGCAGACAGCGCCGGCACGGGGCGCCTGATTTACACCGATCTGCCGCAGGCCTGGCTGCGGTATGTGGCCCGCATTACCGACGTGAACATGTTCGATCCCATCTTCCAGGAAGCTCTATCCTGGCGCCTGGCCGCGGCTATTAACATGGTTCTCACGGGTAATGCCGACCTCGGCAATAATGCCCTGAGCATGTATAGCCGGATCATCCTCAGCGCTGGCTCTCACAGCATGAACGAATCGCAGGAACCGCAAATGCCTGACGATCCGTTTACCGTAGCGAGGATGTGCTGATGGCTGTTAGCTGGATACAACCGAGCTTCTCAGGTGGCGAAATTGCCCCATCGCTCTATGGCCGCATCGATATGGCGAAGTACCAGGTGGCGCTGCGCAAGTGCGATAACTTTATCGTGCGGCAGTATGGCGGGGTAGAGAACCGCCCTGGAACGCAATTCATCGCCGCGGCGAAATACCCGGATCGCAAATGCCGCCTTATCCCTTTCCAGTTTTCGACGGTGCAGACCTATGCGCTGGAGTTTGGCCACAATTACATGCGCGTCATCAAAGACGGCGGCCTGGTGCTGACCACCGGCGATGTGATTTACGAGCTGGCGACACCTTATACAGAAAATGATGTTTTCGGCCTGAAATTCACCCAAAGCGCCGACGTGATGACGATCGTGCATCCTTCCTATCCGCCTAAAGAATTGCGCCGTTACGCGCATGACAACTGGCAGATCGTCGATGTGCAGACAACTAACGGCCCGTTTGAGGATATCAACGTCGACGAGTCCAAAACTGTCTGGGCCAGCGCCACCACTGGCACAATCACTCTAACCTCGAGCTCTGCAATATTCGGTGCCGAGCAGGTCGGAAAGCTGTTCTACCTCGAGCAGCCAGCCGTTGACTCTGTACCAGTATGGGAAACCAGCAAGAGCACATCGATCGAGGATATCCGGCGCGCCGACAGCAACTACTATCGCGCCAATACCGAAGGAAAAACCGGGACGTTACGCCCATCACACACCGAAGGTATGGCGTGGGATGGCTGGGGCGGAACCGGCGATGATGATACAGGCGTGCAGTGGGAATACCTGCATAGTGGTTTTGGCATTGTGCGTATCACTGCCGTCGCCGGTGACGGGATGACTGCAACCGCTGATGTTGTTTCTCGTATCCCTGAGAACGTTGTCGGGGCTGACAAGGCCAGCTACAAGTGGGCGCGCTATGCGTGGAACAGCGTCAATGGCTATCCGGCGACTGTCGTCTACTACCAGCAGAGGCTGTACTTCGCTGCATCCCCTGCGTATCCGCAAACCATCTGGGCCAGCCGTACCGGTGACTATAAAGACTTCGGCAAGAGCAACCCGACGCAGGACGATGACAGGATCGTTTATACCTACGCTGGCCGGCAGGTTAACGAAATTCGTCACCTTATCGATGTCGGATCGCTGGTTGTTCTGACCTCCGGCGGTGAGTTTGTTGTGACAGGTGACCAGAATAAAGTGCTTACGCCTTCTGCATTCTCCCTGAGTTCTCAGGGCTCAAACGGCTGCAGCGATGTACCTCCTATCGCGGTTTCGAATATCGCGCTCTTTATCCAGGAGAAGGGCAGCGTTGTGCGGGATCTGGCCTACTCGTTTGATGTGGACGGTTTTCAGGGCAACGACCTGACAATTCTCGCTAATCACCTTTTCCAGAAGCGCAGCATTGTCGACTGGGCGTTTTGTATTGTCCCGTTCTCCAGCGCGTTCTGCGTGCGTGACGATGGAAAATTGCTGGTGCTGACCTATCTGCGTGATCAGCAGGTTTTTGCCTGGTCTCCGCAATCCAGTGCCGGGAAATATGAGAGCACTTGCGGTATCAGTGAAGGCAGCGAAGACGCGATCTATTTCGTGGTTAACCGCACCATCAACGGCCAGACAAAACGCTATATCGAGAGGCTGGCAAGCCGCCAGTTCACCGATGACCTTGACGCTTTCTTTGTCGACAGCGGACTGACCTATGACGGGCGCAATACCGGCAGCCGGGAGGCGACTATCGGCGGTGGAAGCGGGGACTGGAGTTATCAGGTGCCATATACCCTGACGATGAGCGGGGCCAGCTATTTTACCGCGGGAGATGTCGGCGCACAGATCCAGTTCCCCTACACAGGAACCGATCCTGAAGATGGTAGCGCCGTCGCCATGCAGCTGCGCTGCGACATTATTTCGGTGGAAAGCGGTAACTCGGTAACCGTGACGGCAAACCGGAATATTCCTCCTGTCCTGCGCAACGCCGCCACCACTAACTGGTACATGGCCCGCCAGACATTCGCCGGACTCGATCACCTTGAGGGGCAGACCGTCAATGTACTGTCCGACGCCAGCGTAGAGCCGCAGAAAGTCGTCACCGGCGGTGCTGTAACGCTGGAGAAACCCGGCGCCGTGGTCCATATCGGCCTGCCGATTAACGCCCAGTTTGAAACCCTGGACATCAATATTAACGGGCAGGAGACGCTGCTCGATAAGAAACAGCTGATCAATTCCGTGACGCTGGTGGTCAACGCCAGCCGAGGCATCTGGGCATCAACTCCAGGCGGCCAGTGGTACGAATACCCTCAGCGCGAGTTTGAGTTTTACGACGATCCGGTTGATGACGCCACAGGCAAAGTAGAGGTCAAGCTCGACAGCAACTGGGATAAAAATGGGCGGGTAAAAATCCGTCAGACTGACCCGCTTCCGCTTTCTGTTCTGGCGGTGATCCCCCGTATTACCGTGGGAGGCTTTTAATGATTAACGCTCAGATAGTCCCGGCCACCGCAGAGCACATCGCTGAAATTATCCCCCGCGTGCGCCTGGCAGATATCGAAGAGTTTGCCGCCACGAATGGCTGGAGTGCTGCCCGTGTTCTGGAGTGCGGCCTTCGCACCTCAACCTTCTGCTGTGCCGGCTTGATAAACGGCCGCGTTGTCACCGTCTTTGGCGTGGCGCCCGCTTCAATGATTGGTGGCAGCGGGATCCCCTGGCTTGTCGGCACGGATGATCTGGAGCGCTATCAGCGAACATTTCTGCGCCGCTGCCGGAAGGTGGTTGCTGCAATGCTGTCCGTCTATCCGTATCTCGAAAATTATGTCGATGCCCGTAACCACGTCGCAAAAGCGTGGCTGCACTGGCTCGGTTTTACCCTGGAAGACCCGGCGCCGTATGGTGTGCTCGGACTGCCGTTTCACCGCTTTTACATGGAGAAAAACTGATGTGTGATCCGACTATCGCCGCTGGCGCGACTTTAGCGCTCAGCGGCCTGTCTGCATATAACCAGTATCAGCAGGGTAAATATACTGCCGCGGTTGCTCAGCAGAATGCTGATGTCGCAACTGCCCAGGCTAATGACGCCATAAATCGCGGTAACGCGGAGGCTGATCAGCGTCGTCGTGAGACCCGGCAGCGGCAGGGCACGCAGGCAGCAATAATGGGCGCAACAGGTGCTGATATGAGCTCAGGATCTGCGCTGGATATATTCGGGGATACGGCGCAGTTTGGCGCACTGGATGCTCTGACGACCGTCAATAATGCTCAGCGAGAAGCATACGGATATCAGACGCAGGCGGCTAACTATGAAGCGCAGGCAAGCGCGGCTAAAAGCTCAGGAACTATCGGCGCGGCGACAACGCTGCTTACTGCGCCGCTGAAAGCCTATGGCGCTTATCAGTCATTCGGCGGAACCTGGAACCCGTTCACGCAGAGCAAAGCCGCACCAATTTCTGCTGCCATCGGCACGCCTACCGGTCGATAAGGAGAGAACTATGCCAGTTGTACCAACAGTCGCCGGGCGTCAGGTTGAAAGCCGTGGCGTGCAGACCGGAGGTTTTCAGGCCGTCGATCAGCCAAACGCCGGCGATGCGCTGCTGAGCGCAGGAAGCCAGGCGCTTGACGTGTTCGGCCAGGCTAAACAGCGCGCTGATGTCGCTATGGCTCAGGATGCATCGCTGCAACTGACACAGACCGCAAGCGATCTGATGACCAACCCGCAGAATGGCCTGCTTAACCTGCAGGGTAAAAATGCCCTCGGCAAGGGGCAGGAATACACCCAGCTCTTTGACGCAAAGGCTCAGGAGCTGGCGATGCAGTTGCCGGAGTCGGCCCGTCAGGGATTCATGCAGCAGGCTCAGCAGCAGCGCATTCAGTTTACGTCTCAGGCTGGCCGGCATGAGATAGGGCAGCTCAATGCGTATGAAGAGGGGCAGTTCCAGGCAACGCTGACCACCGGCGCCAAAACCGCTTCGGCAATGTATGGCGATAACGCCAACTATGTGCTGGCTAATCAGCAGGCGTTTCAGCAAATAGAAAGCTTCGGCACCGCACATGGGTGGAGTCCTGAGCAGATCCAGGCCAAAAAAGTGGAATTCAAAGAGAAGGTAGCAGATGGCGCGCTTTCTCAGTGGTCAGCAAATAACGCGATCGGCTTCATTCAGAGCAACGGTGAGCTGAGCGATACGGCCGCCGGTTCACGCCGTGCAGTCGCCGGCGGCGGTGAAGCATCAGCAGATGGCCCGCGCGGAGTGCGCAACAATAACCCGGGGAACTTAGAGGCGAGCTCTTCTAACCCGTGGATTGGGCAGACTGGTAATGATGGCCGGTTTGCAAAATTCGAGACTCCAGAGCATGGGATCCGCGCGCTGGGCCGCAACCTCATATCCTACCAGCGGCAGGGGATTGATACCGTTGGCGAGATCATTAACCGCTGGGCGCCGCCATCTGACAATAATGACACGGCCGCATACATCAAAGCGGTTTGCGCGCAGTTAGGCGTAACGGCAAACCAGCCGCTTGATGCATCAAACCCTGATACGCTGCAGGCGCTCTGTGCCGCCATCATTAAACATGAAAATGGCACGCAACCATACAGTTCTGACCAGCTATCAACCGGCGTCAGCGCCGCGCTGGGCCTCACTCAGTTGCCAACCAGCAATAAACGCTACACCGGCAATGCAGCATTCGACGCCGCCACGCCGGAAGCGCAGGCCACTTTTCTGCGCCAGGCTGACCAGATCCGCCGGCAGCAGCAGGCCGAATACAGAACGGCTATCGATAGCCAGGTTCGCGACGCCACCGCGGCTTACATGCGAGGTGTTGAGTTCCCAAACCCGCCAGGGGAAGCTGATTTTATGGCTGCCTACGGCGTGCGGGAGGGCAACCAGCGATACACCGAATTCAGGAATACGCAGATTGCCGGGCAGTACATTGGCTCTTTCCGCAATATGCCTACCAGCAGCATCACGGCATACGTCAACCAGTTGAAGCCGACGCCGGAACAGACCGGGGAGGGCTATGCATCGCGGGCTGAATTATTCGACCAGGTATCAGCCGCCGCTACGAAGGTGATCAGCCAGCGCCAGAATAATCCGTTCAATGCCGCGGTGGACATCGGCGCCTATAAGCCTATCTCAAGTAACAATCCAAACGATATCACTGCTGAAGTAGCCAACCGCTTTTCATCTCAGGATCGGCTGCGTGAGCTTGGAATCAATGCCCCGATACTAAGCAGTGAAGAGGCCAACGCTCTGGCTCAGCAGGTACGCGGAACGCAAAATGTCGACCAAACGATAAAGCTCCTGCAGAACATGGGCGAGACACTTCCGGCGCCAGCGATGCGGCAGGTTGCGTCAGCCATTGCACCGAGCAGCGCGGCAACCGCCTACTCTGCGCTGTTGCTCGGCACCCCGGATAATCAGTACGACAACACGAAGCCATCGATCGCATACAGCCAGTTCATTGGCTACAAGCCGACCATGAATAAATATGATGTCTCTAAAGTTATCCTGGCCGGTGATCAACTGCTTAACCCCACGAAGGGCATGAAAGATGCCGGGATCACGCCGGTTCAACTCCCCAGTGAGGACAAGCTGAAGCGTGCATTTGATGATCAGGTAGGTAATGCATTTGCCAATAACCCGCAGGCCAGACAGCTGAGTTATAGCCTGTTCAAATCCGCTTACGCCGGGATCGCTTACCAGTCTGGAGATTCCGCAATGACCCGCACCGATGCGGCTAATTCTGATGTGGTCGAGAAGGCCGCGCAATACGCCACCGGCGGGGTTTACAAAGGCTTCAATGGTGGTGATGTGGTAATGCCGTTCGGCATGGATAAATCCACTTTCAAGGATCGCTACACAGTGGCGGCACAGCAGGCGCTGAAAGACGCCGGGCTGAATGAAAATGCCGCTTCAAACTTTACGCCGGTGAACATTGGCAATAACCAGTATCGCCTGGTGAGCGGCAGCGGGCGCTGGGCGACAGACCCAAAAACAAATCAGGCAATAGTCGTGAGGGTTGAATAATGGCCGATGTATTTTCTCTGGCTCCTGAAGGCCAGGCATGGACGGACGATAAAACGACGGCTAATCCGGCGCGGCCAGAAGACTATGATCCGACGTTTTTCCAGGGGTCTATTTCCGCACCTGTACGAGGTGTAGCGGAGGGAACAATCGGGCTGGCGCAGTCTGCAGTTGGTTTCAGCAAGCGACTCATCAGCGATCCGGCATTCACGGCAGATGTGGCGCCGACGGTGAACATTTTCCGCGTTATGTTCCCTGACGCTGATAAAGCCCTGAACGACACCTATGACACGATCGGTAAGCAACTGCAGGGCGCGCGAGGTTATGTGAAACCAGACGCCGGCAGTCAGGGTACGGCCGCAGAGGTGCTTTATGGGCTCGGCCAGTTTGCGCCAGCGATTGGTGCCTCAATCATCGGCGGCCCTACGGTCGGCGCCGCCACGGCTTTTGGCTCTACCTATGAGCAGTCATATCAGGACTTCAGAGCCAAAGGTGTAGACGAGTCCACGGCGCGTAATCTGGCTGCGCAACAGAGTTCTTTCAATGCCGCCGGCATGGCGCTTCCCGCCGCTATCGGTACGACGCTGGCCACGCGCATCGCATCAGGCGTAGCAATCAACACAGGATTTGGTGGCCTTAACCGTTATTCAGTTGGCGAAACACTGGAGGAGAAAGGCTATTCCGATATGGCGAAGCAGTACCGGGTATTTGACGGGCAGGCGATGCTGGTTGACGCTGTTCTTGGCGGTGCCTTTGGTGGTGCTCATCACCTGGCATCGCGAAATGCTGATACGCCACCTCCGGCAGATACCGAAGCACCAATCCCCGCGGCAGAGGTTCAGAGCGTACCTGACGAAACTGCTTCACCGTCACCGGGAAATGAGGCAGCACCGCAACCTTCCCCGTTAGGTGATGGCCCTACTGCGCCAGAGGTGCCGCAGGTTACCTACGAATCGCGAATGAGTGAATTGCAGCAGAACGCAGATCAGCTTTTATCCCGTGGTGACAGGAAGGTGTGGCAGTCAGAGATTGCTAATGGTGAGCGTACAGTAGCGAAACTTGAGGCTCAGGATAAAGCCATCCGTGATGCAGCACCAACCGGAAGCGGTGGCGCTAATCGCCGTTATTATGCTGAAAACAGGGCGAAGCTTGATGACATAGCTAACCAGCTCGCTACTGCCAGAGAGCGCCTTCAGAATGCCCGCGACACTCTTGCACCACATCAGCAGGGCGGTCAGTTTTATGAGGCCCGCGCTGATCTGTCCCGTATTCAGCAGGGGATGATCCCTGAAAGTATGCGTGGCCTGGTGCGTGAGACAGAAATTAAACCTAGCGACATCGATGCGGCCCACACTCTGAACGAGGGGCTTTATTACGACATCGAGTCGGCCCCAGTTCTGCATGCCAGCAACGAGAGCATCAACAGCCATGTGGCTGCCATGGATGAAGCGTACCGGCAGCTAAATGACGGGCAGCCGGTGAACATCGGCATGATGGCCCGTGGGCTGAATGGCCCGGTGCGGCCAGGCATGCTGGAATCTGCCAACGAGCAGTACCATGCAATGCGGCAGGTTTTCGAAGAGAATGGTGTCAGGTATGAAACGCCGTCAGAACTGGCTGCAGAAGCACCGGCGCCACGCGCAGAAAGTGCATTCACGGCAGCCGACGAAACTGGCGGGCAGGTCAGTGTTGATCCTGACACCGGCCAGGCGATTTCATCAAACAGTTACGACCTGATGGCCGCACGTGATATGGCAACTGCGAATCCAGAATTAACGATCGCGCACCCTGACACCGGGCAGCCAGCAAAACTTTCTGACGTTCTGGCTGAATTTGACGACCAGATCCAGACCGTACAGGCAGAGTCGAAAGTTTATTCCGTTGCAGCAGCGTGCTTCCTGAGGAACCCATAATGAAACAGGCATGTGTTGAAGCCATTGCCCAGACGCTGGGCCGCCAACCCAAGGCTGATGAGCTGAAAAATATCGAAGACCGGATCAAAGAGGCCGTGCGCGACATTCACCGGAAAAACGCCCGGGATGGCAAGACTGGTATCCCTGATGCACAGACGTACATGGAGGCCGCTGAGCTTGTGCGTCAGCGCGTTGTTCATGATGTCTATAAGAAGCGCCAGCGCGTCGCACAGAACGCGCTGGCCATCAGCAGGGTAATAGACACCCTCGATGCGAATATCCCGCCAGAACAGCAGACGCCAGCCAATTTGCAGCAGTTTATCTTTGCTGGTCGGCGTACCTCTGATGGTAAAGATATTGCCGTGACATCTGCAGAGGAACTGGCGACAGGCGCCTATCAGGACTGGTCGCGCCAGCTCAGCGCTGAACTGCTGAAAGCCGGTGATGACGTTAGAAAATTCTTTGAGCAGAGTAAAGCGCTTGGTGAACAGCGTTTCCGCAGTCTCTTCGACCAGCAGGCTGCTAAATCAGCACAGTTCCAGATCCTGAAGGAGCTTTACGGTGAAGACACCGGTAACCCTCAGGCGAAGAAAATCGCGCAGGTTTGGAATGACGTAACCAGCCGGGCACGGCAGGAGATGAACGACAACGGTTTTGATATCGGGTTGCGCGACGACTGGCATTTGCCGTATGTAGACGACGCCGATTTTATCCGCAACGCCGGGCGCGATGAGTGGCTGGCATCTTTGCCGCTGGCAGAACAGGCTAAGGCGCGACTTTCAGGCCGCCAGCCGCCGATTGAGTTTGCCCGCCAGGCGTGGGTGGACGACGTTTACAACACCCAGGATCGCAGCAATTACGTTAATCCTGACGGCAGCCCGATGAATGACATCGAGTATCGCCAGGCGCTGGAAGCGATCTTTGAAACAAAGGCCACTGACGGTGCCAACAAAATCGACCCGGGAGCATTCATGGGGACTGGCGGGATAAAGAACCGCGGATCTCAGAGCAGGGTAATGGCGTTTAAAGACGCCCAATCCCATTTTGCCTACATGGAGCGCTACACTCAGCAGCCGGTTGCGGGCGTAATGATGTCGCACCTGCAGTCTTCCTCGCGCGATCTTGGGGTGGTGAAAGCATTCGGCCCTGATGCTGCAAGAAACTTTTCCCTGGTTCTGGACCGTGTCTATCAGCGTGCGGTGACCGGAGGAAAGGAAGTCGGCAAGATGAACGATGAGCGCAAGATGGTCGAGCGCATGTTTAACTCAATGGCCGGCCTTAACGGTGCGGCCACATCGAGCGTATTCACGTCGGCTGTTGGCGGTCTCCGTAACCTTATGACCAGCGCCATGCTCGGTACCAGCGTTCTGACTGCAACCAGCGACCAGGCCATAATGCGCGCGAATGCGCAGGCATTAGGCTTTGACCGTAATGGCATGCGGCTCTCGGCAAATACGCTGAGAAACCTGTTTAACGGCGATGCGAAGCGCGCGAATGCGGAGCTTGGCCTGCTTGTAGATTCGCATGCTGCTGTCGTCTCGAAGATGGGCGGTTTTGACCTGTCTCGCGGCATTACCGGCTGGTTTGCTGAGAAAACCCTGAAGTGGTCCGGGCTGATCGCAATGGACCGGGCAAACAAGGCGTCATTTGGCCTGCTGATGTATAAAAACATTGGCGAGCTAACCCGCAAATTTAAGACCCTTGATGAAGTTAAGGGCTCAGATAAAACCATCCTGGCAAATAAGGGATGGAGTAATGAGGACTGGGCTATCATGGCAGCGGCAGAGCTGCGGCCAATGACTACAGCCGGACATATGGGCATGACGCCGGACGCTATTTACGCCGTTCCAGATGAGGTGATCACCAATATTATGGCTGACAGGATCGCCCAGGTGCGCGCCGGTAGTGATACGGCACTGGCAGCTCTTGGCGATATGTCACCTGAACGCCTGAAGCGGATGAAGGAAGCATTCGACGCAGAGGCCGAGCAGACGATTTCGCGCATGGTGCGTAACGCCCGGGCGGAAGCTGCTCAGAAATTGCTGGGGATCACTCACGGTGAGATGACCAGCGCAGTGACAACGGCCACCGGGCTGGATACCTACGCCCGTGATGATGCCGGCCAGCTGCTTAAAAGCTTCATGCTCTTTAAAACCACGCCGTTCGCTGGTTTTCGCCAACTGGTTAACAGGGCGAGCGATCTGGATACCGTACCAGCCATAAAATTCCTGGCTTCCTATATTGCAGGTACGACGCTGGCCGGGATGTTTGCTAACCAGATGAACAGCCTGCTGACAGGAAATGACCCACTGGACATGACAAAGCCAACAACATGGGTGCAGGCGCTACTGAAAGGCGGTTCGTTCGGTATCTATGGTGATTTCCTGTTCCAGGATCACACGCAATATGGGTCAAGCATCGCGGCCACAATTGGCGGTCCGGTATTGAGTTTCGCCGAACAGCTGACAAAGTTGCTGATCACCAACCCACAGAAAGCGCTTCAGGGAGAAGATACTTCTTTCGGCGCCGATGCGCTAAAGACCGCTCGGATGATCACCCCGTTTGCCAACCTCTGGTATGCTAAAGCCATTACCAATCACCTGATCCTGCAACAGCTTCAGGAGATGGCAAACCCAGGGTACAACGACAGGGTAAGGGACCGCGCGCAGCGGGAATTCAACACAACGAGCTGGTGGGAGCCAGGAGATACCTCTCCGCGCCGCGCCCCAGATCTTGGAAAGGCGGTGGGGAATTGATGGAAATAATGATGAATATTGCGCTGATATTTTTTTGGTTTGTAGTCGTCGTTGTTTGTGGAACCGCTTATTTCTTTACGATTATATTTGCTCTTAAGAAAGGCTGGATTGGTGATACAAGTTCGAAGGTCATATATTTTATAACCTTCGTTATTCTGGCGGCTGTAGTGTACAAGCTACCATTAGTGTGACATGTCACAAAGGCCGCGAAAGCGGCCTTATTTATCACTGACCGCCGGGACGAGAATCAGCAGAACGCCCGCCGCAACGTGAGCCGTCAGCAGCAGTATCACTATCATGCTGGCAGTTACCAGCAAAAGCCTGTGTAGCAGAACCCAGAGACATCAGAACAAACAGGACAGCGATTACTTTTTTCATTTTCACTTACCGTGTGTAGACCACTGAATGTGGCGATGGGATTGTAGAATTATGTTCGGTTTTTATCCATAAAATCTTCATGGTCTGGTAAGTTGCCGTTATCTCAGATGCTGCCTGATCTGCATCGCGCAGAAGTCAAGGTGTGTTTGCAGCTCACGCATCGACAACTGCGAGCTTGTCACATAGTTAACCAGTGCCACCAGTTCCGCCGCCGCGCCGCTGACATCGTGGCCGTCTCGCTCCATCTCCCTGAGCAACTCCATAAGCTGTGAGTTTACAACCAGGGATCTGACACCCTCAGGGGTGTGGATGCGATCCGCAAAACCTTCGACGACAGGATACTGGTACCGTTCTGGCATTAGGAATACTCCCATTAATACTGTATATATATACATATATCAAAACGTAACAAAGATTTCCAGAGCTCTTTTGTTTACCTTAATGGTAATGTTTTTACTCGTTTCGATCGGTTTTATTCATATGTGGTTCAATGGGTAATAGAATGATCTTCAGTGTGGCGCGCCGGGCGCTGCGACATCTGGAGATTTATTTATGACGGTCTCAACCGAAGTCGACCATAACGACTACACAGGGAACGGCGTTACTACATCTTTCCCGTACACGTTCCGCATCTTCAAGAAGTCAGATCTCACCGTCCAGGTTGCCGACCACAACGAAAATATTACTGTGCTGACTCTGGATACCGATTACTCCGTTACCGGTGCTGGTACCTATTCTGGCGGGAATGTCGTGCTGACGTCACCGTTGGCCAACGGATGGCAGATTTCTATCTCGCGTAACCTTCCAGTTACCCAGGAGACTGACCTTCGTAACCAGGGGAAGTTCTTCGCAGAGGTCCATGAGGATGCGTTCGACAAACTAACCATGCTTATCCAGCAGTGCTTCAGCTTTCTCCGCCTAGCACTTCGTAAACCTTCTTTCATAGCCAATTTCTACGATGCTCTTGGTAATCAAATCAGGAATCTGAAGGATCCTGTAAACCAGCAGGATGCTGCTACTAAAAATTACGTAGATAATTCCGTATCAGAATCAATTGAGCATTCTGAAGACCTATTTTCCAGGACGCTCAGGGTTCCAGAATCAAGCGTGCCGATGTATGCAAACGCTAATCTCAGATCAAATATGCTTGTAGGGTGCAATAACGTTGGTAGTTTCGTGCCGATTGCAGCGCAGACAGATACAGCGGATCTTGCAATAAAGCTTGCAGGTACATCAGGAGCAATGCTGATCGGCGGGCTTCCTTCAGTAACTGCGTCATCCTATGGATTTACTGGGTCAGGAAACGAGTCATCTCTGGCAAAATTGTTTCTTGATTATTGTATAGATAACAATAAGCAAGCCGTAGTAGACATGGATGTTAACTGGGATGGGCTTGTATACACCAGAGGAGGGCTAAACCTAACTGGCGAAGGTAAAATTAAAGGCTTCGTAATCATTAAAGGAGACACGCTAAAAACCCGTACCAATTCGATAACGGTCGGCACCGTTAACGACTACGCCACCTATGCCGCTGGATCAACAACGTTCCCGGGTAACTTCTCGGCGTACAATGCCGGGGACAAGATCGCAATAGAACTGGCTCCGGATACAGGATTTAACGGCAGTATAAACCAGATCGGCGTCCATTTCTCGACGGTAGTATCTGCCAGTTCGTCGCAATTAGTTATCGCCGATGGTCTCCGCTTTGCCTTTGATAAATTTACTATTAGCAAAACTTCTTTTGTAAAATATACTGGATCCCTTCCAGTTGGAACCACCACAATTACTGGTGATTTTAGTTCCTTTTCTGCTGGCGATGTGGTTCGCTTTGAGAATATTAGCGGTACAGACTCCGTGAATGCCGGAACCATTTATTTTGAGCACTCTCGTGTTAAATCGGCTAACGCATCTCAGCTTGTTTTAATAGATCCTCTGGTTACGGCATTTGGCGATCCATTTATCGTACCTGCGGCATTTCTTAACAAATTGAATATCCTGAATGCGAATTTTGACGTTTTGCAGCTTCGGGCTATCACAGGACCGCAGGTTAAAGGTTGTCGCTTTAACAGGAGCATTAACGATTACTCATACGCTGGCAACTTTAGCGACTCTATCGTTACTGCTGCGACACCAAACGCAATAAACTTCACCTATGCCCGTAGAATGACGATAGACAATATCGTTACTTCTGGAGCAACGGGGACCACAGACAACGCTGCGTTTAAAATGATGAGCCCTATTGAGTGTACCGTCGACGGCGTAGTGGCAACCGATTATGGTATTTCTTCAGGTTCGCAATCAATCAATGGTTTTTATGTCGATTTCCTGTTTACCCCTTATTACAATTGGGGGCGTAACGTGCAGATGTCTAACATAAACACCGGAAAGGATCGTGGGGGTCTAGGGATTTGGCTAGATGGCATCAAAGGCGGAAGCCTGAAATCATCTCATGGTGGAGCTGATAGCCGGCTTTATGAGCTTGTTAACTTTGATGCTGAATTAAATTGCGATTTTGGTGTTTTTATTAGAAACCCTATTCGCGCAAAAATTCAAGTTGACTCTAATTTCGTACAAGTAACCGGGCCGCAATTCCTTGACCTATACCCCACTGTGCGTAAGGCGGACGACAAAAACGCGGGGCGCTGTATCAGCATTGGTGGTTCTTCTACAGGCCCCTGGACCGTTCCTGTCGGAAATGACGTGAGAATAATCGACGGGGTTAACTATTCGACCATCGCCACAGACACAACACTATATTTCCAGAACATCAATAATCTTGAGGTTGTAAATCTAAAAGATTTATCAGGACTTGCTTATTCCATAAATACCTCCACTGCTAACGTCTCCGGACGCATCTGTATAGGTCCGCATGATCTTAAAAACGCTATTAACACCGGAAGTTATTCAGGGCCGCATAAAATAGAAAGTGATCTCGCCATCGGGACAAAGGCCGCGACACCGCCAGCATACGACAGACGTAGAATTCAGTGGGGGCAAGATTGGCTTTTCAAAAGCTCAATCGGGATTCTCTATAAACCCGGTTCAGAGCCTGCTTCAGCTACTGATGGATATATTTTATCTATGAAGGTTCCCGTTCCTGCTACTGCAACATCTGGCGGGCAGGCTGGTCAATGGGCTTCCGATAGCACCTATCTTTATATTTGTACGGCAACCAACACATGGCGGCGCGCTGCTGTCTCAGCATGGTAATGGGGGATTAACATGGCTTTAATTTTACCTATCAGTTTTCGTGGATTGACCGTGGACCAGGGGGTTGCACGTGTTAACCTTCCCGCCATCAGTTCAGATAAAAAAACGTTGTCCTTTGGGGTAAGGTTTTTTGCGAACGGCGAGGAGGCTGAGGAGTTATACTCAGAACAATATGAGTGCATTTATGATATATCAGGAGAAAACCCTTTTTCTCAGGCTTATGAGTACCTAAAAACTCTTGATAAATTTTCAGGCGCAACTGACACCGGCGAATAGACAAAGACAAAAGGCGCTCCATGAGGAGCGCCATTAACCA
>JAEHJW020003508.1_pt1 | contig 24031 bp, 33 predicted proteins | sample 9271431 | NCBI WGS metagenome assembly JAEHJW02 | reverse complement strand
ATCTCGTATGGGAGGTAAGGATGACTATTTACATTTTGTAAATAGTGACCTAACTATGAATAATGAGGGGCGAAATCAGTATCGCGCAGGCGACCATTTACCTGTATCACACCTCGCTTTTGTTCACAAGGAAAGGTTCCCTGAAGATAAAACGGTACACGTATATGACCACAAAACTAATAAAATTAAAGCTCACCCTCTTACAGATGAAGAAGCAGAGCCCATTCTAGAAAAGATTAAACACCCAGGTGTACTTAATTCTTTTAACCATTTACCAAAACGTATACAAGAATCTACAAGCTCTTTACCTATATCTAAAGCTGACGAACTGCACCGTCATTTATGGAATTCTGCACAACCGTCGACTGATGACGCAGAGGAAGCTGTTAACAAATATACCGAAGCCCCTGGTCATAACGACACCAGTAGTTCTAGGGCGATTAACAAAGGTCTCATTGAGACCTCTAACCCTCAGCAGTTACCCCAAAAAATGAAAGACAATATTAATAGTATTAAAACACATATTAGCAAACAGTTGCCTCTTGATAAAGGTATGAGTGTATTTTCGGGTACAGGAGGTTGGGATCCTACAAGAGAGACTAAAGGTAAAATCCTGCACAATAAAGCGTTTATATCTTCATCTGTTAATTTTGCTAAAGCGCAAGAGTTTTCTGAAGGTAATATAGCACATTTCAAATTACCAGTGGGATATAAAAACGGCGCGTATGTAGCAAATAATAGTAATCACCCTGAAGAAAAGGAATATCTCCTTAACTCAGATCAAAAGTGGAAACATATCGCTACTAAAGCCACGTCTACCGGTAAAGTGCATACCTTTGAGCCTTTAGATTAAACTGTATAGTGGATAAAATCTAAAAAGTATACTATAATAACAATATATAGGAGAAGATAAAATGACGAAGAAACTTAAAACGCCTGCTGAAATTCAAGCTGCTATTGATGTAATAAAGGAAGAGCCGCCTATTGAATTCTTCGCAACTATACACCACCGGAACTATAAGCCTGGTGAAGTTGAGGAAATTAATAGAAACCTACAAGCTAAATTAGAAAATAAACTTCAGAATAAAAAATAAAATGGTCTTTAAGTATAAGGATAGTGTATTCCCTAAACGCGTAGCTCAAGTTGCAAAACATCTAGAAGATACTCATGTTGCTGATACAACCCCGGAAAATCACGAAGCAATATACCATTATACTGGTGATATAGCTGAACCTCTTAATTATAGGTTAAGAAATAACGAACCCTTCGGTATGTGGAAACACGAGCACGATGCAATAATAAACCATATAGATGCTCAAAAACCCTTAAGTGCCCCCTTACATACCTTCAGTGCTACTGGCGATTTTGATCCGACCGGCGGCACTAAAGGTGGCACCTACCATAATAAATCATTTATAAGCTCTTCTATTAATCCTGTTTTTGCTAAAACATTTCATTCTAGCTTTGACAATAAACAACCCCATATTATACATTTTAAATTACCAATAGGTTATAATAGGGGTGCTTATATTGATAAGCACAGTAAATGGCAGGGTGAAGAGCATGAATTTTTACTTAAACCTGATCAAAAATGGAAACATAAAGGTACTATTAGTACTGTAACCGGCCACGTACATACGTTTGAACCGGTAGAATAATGTTCAATAAGTTTGATAATTTTTTTATGGAAGTTGCTGAATCTACTAGTAAATTATCGTATGCAAAAAGACTACAAGTTGGCGCAGTATTAGTTCGTGACCGTAGAATCTTAGCGACCGGTTATAACGGAACACCCACGGGTTACCACACTAACATATGCGAAGCTGCAGATAATACTACGCTAGCTGCTGTTGTGCATGCTGAGGAAAATTTAATATGTCATATGGCCAAATCTACAGAATCAAGTGTAGATTCAACGTTATACGTAACACATGCGCCATGTGAAAAGTGCTCTAAACTTATTGCGCAAGCAGGAATTAAACGAGTAATATACGGTAAATATTATCCTACATCTGATCCGGGTATAAAACTATTAACGTCGCTAAGTATTGCAGTAGAGCAATATGAAGCGGTACCTAATGTGGATTTACAGAGGTGAAGAGTTAAGCACTATACCCAAAGGTTATGTAGGGTTTGTGTATACTATCACCAATATACAAACAAACAAAAAGTATATTGGTAGAAAACTTTTTAATTTTACCAAAACAAAAACAGTTAAAGGTAAAAAAATAAAGGTATTATCTGATAGCTTGTGGCTATCTTATACTGGTTCTAATACTCTGCTAAACGAAGAAATCAAAATAAGTGGTAGAGATAATTACTCTTTTGAAGTAATATACCTCTGCCACACAAAAAGTGAGATGAACTATCTAGAGAGTAAAGAAATCTTTTTAAAAGACGCATTACTACGGGATGATTATTTTAATCAATGGATTAGCTGTAAAATCACTCGTATGCATTTGCAAAAATATAGTAAAAAACTGAGTGACGAACATTTACAGAATGTAAAAACAGATACTATAAATAATTGATTTATAACACTTTTATTTATGTGTTATTATAGAATATGCAGATCATACATAATCACATATTACTAGCTACGAGATGTAACTTATCCTTATGAACAAAGATGCTATCATGTGGGGTGATTTTTGTAGGAGTGCGGTAACCTAACTGTATTAAAAATTCTCTAATATCTGTAGTCTCATTCTCTACAATGACAACTGGTTTATGTTGTTTGATAGTTAATAGTGCACCCTTAAGAGCGTAATATTCGTAATTCTCAATATCAAGAAATATCAAATCACACCCAGTAGTAGAGTGATCTATATCGATAGTAGTAACTGGAACTGTTGTGGTGTTGAATGTGTTTTCAAATACTATTTTATGCATACCAAAATTATCAGGGGGACCTGATTGTAATTGTAGTGTACCTTTAGTTTCTCCTAAAGCGGAATTATAAGCGAATACGTTAGCTGCGTGTTCGGTATTAATCTTTAGATACTCAAAGTTTACAAAATCAGGTTCATATGTAAACACAAAATTAAACATCTGTGAAAGCAGTCTAGGGTATAATCCTAAATTACCACCTGCTTGAACGCATATGTTAAAGTTATCTACATTTTTAATTATAGCTTCACGGAAAAGAGGCCAAGATTCTGAGGGCCCTTCCCATGCACCTTCATCTTCTTCCGGCCATACCCACTCGTTGATGCCGTCGATCTCTACCTTACGTATCTTAGAATTAATTAGATTCATGAAAATAAATACTCTAGCCCTTGTGCATAAGCATCTAGAGTGTAGTAACATTTTCCCCACTGCTCTAACAGCTCTTTGAAACTTTGGGAAGTCAGTAGATCGTATGCGTATTTATTTTCTTTATTCTTTTTAAACCTTAGTAAGGTCACTTTACCTAAAGGTACAGGTTCAAAATCTTTTACCTTTATCCAAATAGGCAGAGGAGAAGACGAATTCGTCTTCTCCTCTGGTAGTTCTGTATTAGAAAATACACGCATTATACTTTTTTACCGTTTGGTTTCAATCTGTTAGATATCTTATGATCTTCGCGTGTTTTGTTATAAGCAATTTTATCAATAACTGCACCGGCGAGATCGTACCCAAATCCTCCGCAAAAATCAAGCATACGAATAAAACAGTCCGCCATTTCAACCTCTACCATTAACCGGTGCGGTAGCTTATCATCCATAAGATTTTTACGGAGCCCTTCAAGCGCTTCTGATAGTTCGGAGTGCATTAGCGCAATCATTTCATATGGATTGCGCTGAAGATTTTTACCAGTGTTAATATCAGTCCACCATCCGGCTGTTCTATTGCCAGCATGCACAAAAGATTGTAACCAATTAATAGCTTCTACAGTTTCCTCAAACTTGTCGTGTAATGATGTTGATGGTACTTCTAGGTAAGTAGCTTTAATTTTATCTTCTAAATCCATTATATTTATCCCTAATTAAGTTGCTGATAACGTCGTAAGGAGAGCTTCCCACTTATATTTGAGCATATCCCAGTTATACTTAGAATCTGCGTAGGTTTTATTACGAGCAATATATGGAAAGAATTCGGAAGAGTATGATTCGATCACAGTCTCTAGTACTGTTGAAAACGCCCTTGCGTGTTCTTGTAGGTCTTCATCCCACTGATACATAGCGGTGAGGCCGCCTGATGTTTCTGGTAGAGCAGCGTAATTTGGGTGGACCGCGACCAGCCCTGCTGACATAGCTTCAATTAAGCATAAACAACTCGTTTCTTGCCAGATCGAGGGGTACGCAAATACGTGTGCTTCTGTAGCTAGAAAATGCATTAGCTCTTTATTAGTAACTGTACCGTGGTAGGTAATTTGCTTATGATCTTTACAGCGATTGAAAAGCGCAGTATACTCTGCATCCCTTTCAGCCCAACCGTAAAGCTTAAAGGAGGAGAATACATGTAGATGAATATTACTGTATTTCTTAGCTAGTTCCTCAAAAACCGGTAGAAGAATAGCTAAACCTCTATGAGGTGTTGGAGTATACACAATATTAATTGTATCTCCCTCTTTAAAATCTTTTAATTTTTTCTCAACTTCATTGAAATCAATAGGTGTAATACCATTTTCAATAACAACAGCTCTATTAAATGGAATACCTAGCACCTGATTAAATTGGTGCATTTGCTGGTTCGACACAAATACAAATTTATCATACTTACTATGCTCTGCAGGATCTGCTAAAAATCTTACTGCAGGGTCTTCTGCTAGATCGTGAGCCCACAAGATATGTTTCATACCATCTTTAAGGTCACTTGGGCGCGATGCTGTAATTTGAAATTTTTCAAGAAGTTCGCGAGGTAGAGAGGAATACAGTCTTCGCTGCATAAGCTCCGTACCACCGTTTGCATTTTTATTAAACTCGTTTTTTTCAATTAAGTCGAAATTATCTGTATTCACTTTTATTATTCTTTCTTATTATTAAGTTTGGTCCGCGCCGGTGGTATCGAACCACCCCAAAGGCTCCAGTCCGGAGCAAAGAGTTTATAAGACTCCTCTGAACACCTGCTCTGACGCGGTATTTGGTACTCCAAGCAGGGCTCGAACCTGCAACCTAATAGTTATGAGCTATTAGCTCTAACCAATTGAGCTATTGGAGTAATTCGGCGTCTATTCTTTATCTTTAACCTTAAGAGCAGCTATACTTAGCTTAGCTTTGTGATAAGCGAGCTGTCTTTCTGCCTCCTTGATGCATTTTCGATGATAAGATACGTTCCATGCCCAAGTTCTTTTACCGTTTTCCTTACAGCGATTAAACCTGTCAGTAGCAGCTACTTCTGCTTCTTCAGCAAGCTTGGAAGCGTACAGGAGAGCTCCCTCTTCAGTATCGGATATTTCCTCCGGTGTGCGGATAGTATACATACCTCCGTTGACTGAAATGGTATACCCTACTCCATTACCTGTAATGTTAACACCAGTAATGGTTGAATACTCTGCTTTTTTTTCGTAGTTATATCTTTTCATATAACCTGTAGGTTTGCGCGACCAGTCACTACTCACACAGTTGGTGCATTCTATTGCAAATGTCTCACCGTTACCTAGCGTAACATGCAGTAGACCTGTCCCGTAACAATCGTCACATAGAACTGTCGTCTCTCGGTTTGCGTATGAAGCATACCATACTTTATCACCAATGTTATATTTAATTTCCATCATATGCTCATTATATATAATAGTTAATGAAAATGCAAGTGAATTATTCTTGAATAAGTTGTTGAGTATTGGTGATTAATTCCGAGTGTTCGCTAATGAACTTAACTAGTTCCGTATACCCACCGATATATACCCCGTTGTAAGTAATGATAGGAAACGTTCGGGCATTAGGGTAGGATTCAATAATTACCTCACGTTTAATATCACGTTCGAGTACTGATTCCGTATACGAGATATTGTTACGCTTAAACAATAATTTGGCGCTATCGCAGAACGCACAGTTTGGTTTACTGATAATTTTAAACATATAGTTACACTTTCCTTTTAATTATTAAAGTTCAAAGCTCTTAAAAGTATCTACATTAATATCCTGTTTTACTTCACCGGTTCTATACTCACTTTTTTCAGCTTCTTGAGGTGCAACTTGTACACCTTTTGATGTAATGAAGTCAAGAGTCCAGGGTAGCGGGTTAGATATTTTTTTGTAGATTGGGTCATACCCAATTGACGCTAATCTCGAGTTAGCAATATATTCTACATATTGACATAATAGAGTTTTAGATAAACCTATTATTGAGCCATCTTTAAATAGATATTCAGCCCATTCTTTTTCCTGATTGACCACATCTTTAAAAATTTGAATTACTTCATCTTTACATTCATACTGTATATTTGCAAAATCAGGGTCTTCCTTAACAATTAATTTAAGGAGGGTTTGCGTAGCACCGAGATGAATATTCTCGTCTCTGCATATCAACTTAATTATCTTTGCGTTACCTTCCATTTTTTTATTTTTTGCAAAAGCCCAGCTGCAAGCGAAGGAAACGTAGAACCTAACTCCTTCTAATGCGTTGACGGAGTTAAGTGCTAACCATATAGCCTTTTTATGATTGTATATGGTAGAATCATTATAGCCCGTATAAGCAACTTTATTATTGTAAGCTATAAGATCATCATAATACTTACTAATATCCTCTGCGCATGACACCACCTCTTTAATATCTAAAACAGCATCTAAAACAGCAGTGGGGTCGGGGTAAACGTTTTGTATAATATGAGTATAAGAATACGAGTGCACTTGCTCTGTCGCAGTCCACCATACAATAAAGGATTCAAATTCCGGAAGAGTGCATACGGGTAGAAAAGCTAATGATGGTGCTCGGCCTTGTACTGAATCAAGTACAATCTGTCTTTTAATATTGGAGGTAAAAATATGCTCTTCGTGGGGCGATAATTGCTTAAAATCGGCTTTATCTCTTTGGAGATCAATTTCTTCCGGTTGCCAGAAGAACCCCTTCATATCTTTTGTCAACCGATCGAATACTCTATATTTAATTTTATCATAGCGCGCTATACCTAAAGATTTACTCCCGAGGAATAAGTTGCTGTATTCTGGATTATGTATAGTATTAAGTATAGTCATTTTGAACCTTTATTAAATTGCACAAGCATCACAAATTTCATCGGTAGATTCTTCAGCTTCCGCGAGAGTACTATCAAATTCTTCTTGCCCATCGTTCATATTCGAGTAATAAAGAGTTTTTAGCCCCATTTTATAAGCATATAGTAGATCACCAATCAATACAGACATTGGTATTTCCCTATCAGGAAAATGATCAGGATTATATGATTGATTAGTAGAAATCGCTTGATCAATAAATTTTTGTAGAACAGCCATTGTATCTATGATGGGCTGTGTTGTTTCAAAATCCCATAATAGTTCATATTTATTTTTTAACTTCTTATATTCAGGTACTACTTGATCAGATCCCCCATCTTTTGAGGCTTTTTGAGAAACTAGAGCTCTGGGTGGCTCAACCCCGTTAGTAGCGTTAGAGATTAACGCACTCGTTTCTGCTGGCATTAGGGCCATTAATGTAGAGTTACATATACCAGTTTCACGAAGTTGTTTTCTTAAATCATCCCAGTTCATCTTATACTCTACATTAGCAATAGAATCAACTGATTTTTTATATGTATCAATTGGTAGTATACCTTCAGAATATTTAGTCTTCTGTGAAAGTGCACCCCTCTCAATAGCAAGATCAGCGGAAGCTTTAATTAAATAATAAGACCAAGCTTCTGTAAATTCATGTACAAGCTTAAGAGCTTCGGGGGTGCCCCACTTTACGTCATTCTTAGCGAGAAAGTATGCGAAATTAATGATACCTACTCCGAGCGGCCGGTATTTTTTGGTATGATTGCGAGCCGCCGGTAAAGGATAATCTTGAATATCAAGAATAGCATTAAGTGCTCGTACCGCAAGATTACAGTATTTCTCAAAATCAACCGGTGCTTTAATTTTACCCCAGTTTATAGCTGAAAGGGTACATAGAGCAACACCAGGTACCGGATCTTCAAGAGAAGTGAGGGGGGTAGTTGGTAGCGTTATTTCCAGGCAGAGATTTGACATCTTGATAGGTTCGTATACAGAGCTATGATCATTACAATGATCAACATTTTGTATGTATACTCTGCCTGTGTTTTTTCTTTCAAGTACTAATGTGGTAAATAAATCTCGCGCCTTTACTACTATTTTCCGAATGTTTTGGGTTTCATATAGAGTGTATAACCTAACAAACTCATCATAATTTGCAAAAAAGGCGTCATATAATCCTGGCGTGTCTGATGGAGAGAAGAGGGTAATATTTCCATCTTGAATATATCGCTCATAAAACAATTTATTTAATTGCACACCATAATCTAATCTCCGCTCCCGATTATTTTCTGTACCTTTATTATTCTTAAGTACAAGAAATTCATCAACATCTAAATGCCAAATTGGGTAAAACAAAGTAGCAGAGCCGCCTCTCACGCCACCTTGATTACAAGATTTTACTGAAGAAGCAAACATCTTCCAGAACGGAACTGCACCCGTACTAAATTTGCGACCGCCCGCTACTGGTGAGTGTCCTGCTCGAAGAGCTCCTCCGTTAATACCTATACCTGCCTTTTGGCTTACATATGTTATAATCGCCCCGGAAGTAGCTATGATACTGGGAAGGTTGTCGTCACAATCGATTAGTACGCAACTACTAAATTGCTTCTCAGGGGTACGTATTCCAGCCATAATAGGTGTAGGTAGAGAGATAAAATGTGTAGAAATGGCATCATAAAACTCACGCACATACTTAAGACGAGTAGCTTTAGGGTAATCAATGAAGATTGAAGCAGCAATTAGAATATATGCTAACTGAGGTGTCTCGTAAATTTCACCTGAAACTCTATTTTTTACTAAGTATTTTGATCTAAACTGTTCCATTGCGCAATAGACAAGATCGTAATCGCGATCATGCCACACAAACTTATCCATTTGCTGGAATTCTTTTTGCGTATATTTTGCGATCAGATCAGCGTCGTAGTAACCTGAAGCAACATGTTTAGAGACATGTTCAAATAGAGGGGGTATACGCATAGACCCGAATACCTCTTTACGAAGTATATAATTTACTAATCTACCGGCCACGTATTGATAATTTGTTTCATCTTTTATAAGATCGGCAGCGCTTTTAATGAGAGTATTTTGAATATCTTTAGTAGTGATACCGTTAACGAACGCTAAATTAGCGTTAAATTCTATTTGAGATTCCGATACACCTGAGATACCTTTACATGCTTCTTGCACTACGGTATGAATTTTATCCAGGTTAAGAGGTTCTCTCTCACCGGAGCGCTTCGTAACGTATATTGTATTGGTAACCATTTAAACATCTTCTTTCAGGTATGCAGACAAACTCGGATATAATTCTGTTAGTATGATAGTTTTTGCTTTTAGCGCGATATCACGATGCTCTTTTTGCGTTTCAATAGACTGCCTCAATTGAATATAATGAAGCCAGCTTCGAAGTGTACCTGCCATATATAATTTTGACATTACCATACCTTCCGGCAAAAGGGCTCTAGCTTGCTCTTTAGCCACGCCTCTTGCGAGAGCTTCTTTATATCTCTCATATGCTAAGTTCTGTACTTCGTTTTGAACGATGCCCCAATAATCTGCGAGATTATTATCTTCAGTTACAAACGAGTTTTGGCGATTTTTGTGATCCTGTATTCTACATTCTCTGTTGGTGAATAGAGATGCTTCGCTATATCGAAGACTTACTTCCTGGAAAGAGAATGAACGATGTCGAAGAATCTGTCTACCAATGTCACGCGTCGTGCTAATTTCTAATGTAATACTAACCATTTCAAATGGACTAAAATGTTTATGCTTAAGCAGGTAAGCTAATAGCTTAGGAGCTGTTTCATTATTCATCTGATTATCAGGATTAGATACCCTCGCCATGTAAGCAATAATGCCTTCATCGCTTACGTCTGATATATTAGATTTTGAATGAGCAACTAGCTTAACGCTTTGATACTGTTGAAAATTATAAGTCACTTTAAATTTTACTCCATTTTACTAATTTTAGTTTTGCAGCTAATCCGCTATATACATTATTATAAATTATACTATTAGGGTCTAAACCGGCGATCACCATCTGGTTAACGTCTTTCTCTTTAATATCTTCCGGCCATATACAGATATTAAACCCGTTAGAGGCTAACCTAGCCATAGTTTTAACAACTTCTTTATGTCTAGGTTGATTATCTAATGCTATAATACATTTTTCTTTATTTTTAATTTGCTTAAAGTTTATAGCTAAAGTATTCATGGCCGCGCAATTATCAACAAAGAGAGAATCAATTGAACCTTCTACTAAGCAATATTCTCTAGTAGTATCAACACGATCATAACCGAAAAATTTAGGGCAATCCTCTTCTTGTTCGAGTAAAATATTATAATATCTTGGCTCTTTATTTAGTATAGTCCTAGCAGAACATCCAAAGAATTCGTGTGTTTTACTTGAAAAAAATGGTAATATAATACGGTTTTCATCTAGCATACCGGTGGTAAACTTATTAGGATTCCAAGTGTTTACCCAATCTGTAAATGCACTTGAGTAGTAAATAAGTTGTAATTTATTACTAGGTATTAGCCGCTGGGTGCAGTATAGTTTACCGGGGTGTTCATCTGACAGTTCACTAATTTTATCTAAGGATGTAAGGGGATCTAAACATAAACTTGTAAATGTTTCTTGCTTATCATTTTTTAAATCTTTATTATAAGCCACAGACTTATTTCCTACCCTTTCCCTTAAATTATCCATAAGGTACTCGGTATAATAAGCATGATTATACTCTTTCAGGTAGCCTCTCAGAGAGTTTGAATAACCACAGTTATGGCAAAAGCATGTATAATTATTATCACGTTGGATAAAAAAGAAGCGGGTTTTAAATTTATTTGTTTTAGAGTCACCACAAACAGGGCAGCTGCATCTAGCTGTGGTATCACTGGACCATTTAAAATTACGCAGATAAGGACTTAAATAGTTTATGAATTTACGGTCGATCCACGCTGCCATTATAATATTAAGCCTATTTTAATCTTTTTTTTTATAATATAATAAATGCGCTAAAACCTCAACATATATTATTACAATATGTTGAGGTTACGGTAGTATGCCTTTAACGCTTTCGAGAAGGTGACCACCTATACCCGTAGCAACAGCAGCACCTATAATCCACCATTTCCAATTCTCTAAACCTGTTACTCTGTTGCTTAAAGTTGTTAAAGAATCAGTGATCCTACTCTCAAGTACATCAAACGATTTATCAATTCGCTCTAGTGCTTTATCTATAGTGGATAGTCGGTTCTCTTGAACAGCAGTAACCTGTTGCAGATTATTTGATATATCAGTAACACTACCTAGGGCCACTACTAATTGCTTATATATGGGCTCAATATTAGAAAGATCTTTCTTTATTAGAGCCAGATCAACAGCAATGCTGTCTGGTTGAGGTGGCATTTATACTCAACCTTTTATCTTAATTTTTTTTCTGCGAAATAATAGACCCCTTGGTCCAGGTGGTTCACCTTGATTACCAATGCCAGCTGGTCCACCTGTTCCAGCAATTCCGCTAGCGGAATTGGTAGGAGCTTCATCTTCTTTAATACTCTGTAGTATCTGTATCTTCTTCAGTTTCATCAGGGGCATTATTGAAGTTCCTAAGTTTTTGAATAACATCACTATTTAGGTTAACTTCGGCCGCTTGTACATCTAATCCATTAATATTTTGGATAATATCTGGTAATGTATTTAAATATATCAAAAAGGGACATACTTCACTGTAGAAATCTTTTAGCTTAAGGAATATCATCCTAATAGCTTGTTTATTACCAAATACGTTTTGTATAATGATGATATGGTTTAATATTAATCTTGTTTTTAAAACACCAGTATCTCTATATTTACCAAATAGTTTTTTTAGATACTGGAATCTTTTTATATCTTCTTCAAATTCTTCTAAAGAAATGCAGCCCGCATTATCGTAATTACGGGCTGCATAGATTATAAAGTTTTGATCTGTTAACGATTGTACAATTACACCAAGTGTCATAATATAATAAATCTAACTTAAATAGGTACTGCACCAGTGCTATTTGAAGTAATGGACGAGGCTGCCACTAATACTTCGTACTGCTTGCGATTAGCTCTACCACCAAGAGTTACTGTAATAACACCACCTGCTGCAGTATTAGAACTTGAAGTGATAGTAACGGTGCTAATAGAATTATTAACAAACCCTCCGCCAGCGGAATTACCCATAGCAACACTTATAATACCACCTGTAGCATTGGTGGTAATTAACCCGTAAGCGTTAATACTACCGTTAGAAACGGTAACGTAATCTGTATTAGTATACGATATCCCACCATTGGCTACGTTAAAAGCTTTTACTGGTCCTGAACCTAGAGTTTCTACAATCCAACCTGCATGTGCGGAGTTAGAGTTGCTATTTGCACCGGGTACACCAAAAAGATCTACAACAGTATTGTGTATGAAAGCACTTTCAGTTGTATTAGCATATACACCGTTACCTGTAGTATTCGAGCCCGCTAGTATAGTATACTTCGGTGCATTATTAGCTATGTTTAATCTACCCCATAGAGACATTTAATTATTCCTTAAGCGTGCTTGAGAAGATTCTCAGGTGATGTGTGTATATCGTTTGCAAAAGATTCTTTTTGATCTGATCTCTTCATTGCATCATATACTGATAGTACCTTCTTAATTTGCTCTTTATTAAGTTTTGCTTTGGTACCGTTTTTGAACTCAATATGTTTATCACCGCTTAGATCGTGCGCGTTTCTAAGCTGAAGAATAATGTGTTTATTTTTTTCGTCAACTTTTTCGCCTTCATCATTTTCATGAGAGCCGCGATCTTCATTTAGTACGGCTGCAGGTTTACCTTTAGAGTTGATATCTTTTAGCACCTGAGTAGCAGTTTTAATAAGAGCTTCGTGAGCGGAATGTGAAGTGACGTAATCGGCCATTGTAGGGGTCCTTGAGGTATATTAGGTATTTATAATATTATTGTACGTGCTTTTTAGTGATTTTTCACAAATATTATCAGGCATAAGCTGTTTCATAAGTTCGATATTACCTGACCTGGCCGCTTCTCTTACCCTTGAAGCAGATACACTTTGAAGATCTTCTGATATAATATTTGTCCTTCTTCCTGCGTTATGTACAAATATTGGTTTACCCTGTAAGTGACTTGCTACACTAGCTCGACTTAACATACGCGTAAGTGAATCAACTTGATCCTCACCTACGACTATATGAAGCTCATTATATTTAGTACTTACATCTTTAATAATGTCTAGTATGTTGTTTACGTCTGATTTTTGTACAATATCACCAAATGCTTCTCGTACGAGTTGAAATTTTTCTTTGTAGGTAAGAGGGTTATTTTTATCACCGGTAGTATGAGATAAAAAGACTAGAGGGGTACCTTTAATTTCTTCAGCAATATTATGGATAGTGTCGATTAGTTTTTGATGACCCTTAGTAGGAGGGTTCATTCTGCAAAAACTGAAAACTGCTTTATCTTCTACAGTAACGCGCGCATCTGGAGCTCTACCCAGTGATGGGTCGACTTCAATATCAGGACTTTGTCTTACTTTAATTTTCTTGCGTGTTTTTATTTTTTCATCACGCGGGGTATCGGAAGGCATATTATGATCTTTCTCTTTGAAAGTTATAGCGTGAAAACTCTTTACGATTAACTAATTTTAAGATTATATCATCGCCTCTATAAACATAACCTTCGGAATCGGTAGCAATACTCATATTATTTATATCTATTGTATATTTTGTAAATATAGTTTTTTGTTGATTGAGGCTGTTTATCAGTTTTTCTTTTACCTGCTGAATTTCTTTGTATACGTTAAATAAATTATCAAATAGTATATTTTGATCTGCAGCTTTTGTGTATAATTCGTCGCGATGTTTTGTTTTAATATTGGATAGTATAAATTCTAAATACCCCACTATATTCGCAACAGTATTATTTCTGATGCACCAATTTGAATACTGTTTTAAGTATTTAGTATGTTGCATTAAGCAAGATGGTAATTCTAGATTATGTAAACTGTATAGCTTATCAAAATCATATAGAAAATCAAAATGTTTATTTCTCCATAGATGGTTAACTTCTATATCAAAATCAAACACATTACTAGGTGTTTCTAGTTCTCCTTTATATGGAGCTGGTACTATTTCACTCTTATCGTTAATAACAAAAGCTGTATGAAAAGCTAACCCGATTGTACTGGCTTTTACTTTACTTACTAGGTTTGGATCTTCTATGTGATATCTAATCGTATTCATACGGAAAGATATTCCATTTTCTTCTTTTTGTATTGATGGAGGTATAAACATTACGTCCGCCATAAACATACCTTTAAATATATGCTTGCTATACGCATCGAAAGCTGCTGCTAATGCATGTGAAACTTCAGGTATATGTCCAAATTTTTCTTTAATATCGCTATGTGACCAACATACGATTGGTACTTTGTTAAGTGCAGATTTAGTAGATACAAAAAATCTCCAGGTGAGCGGATCTTTACCTATAATAATAGCAGGGCTACCATCCATTTTAACTGTAACTGGTTTTGAGCCTTTAGCTATTTCTTTAAGTATTCTTAAGCACTTCCAGGTACCTAAGGTACCTTCCTCAAATAATAAATCTTCAATATGTGTTATATGGGCATTAGACATATGTAGTCACCTTTCTACTACCTTCACGTCTTAACAATAGTCTAGTATTACGTAAACCTACATCGTGTCTGTCTTCTGTACGGGTACTCTGTATTAATAATTTATAATTTGGTATTTCACCATTAAGTAGATATCTATCTACCTTTAGTACGTAATGTTTACCTTTAGGTTCCAACCACATATTACCATAAAATATTGCGTGTACGTTATCGGCGCAAAAATATTTAGACCCGTAATGATCACCGTAAAGCATTTTTAATATTAAATCTCGGTGTGTTTCATTTTCTGGATTTAATTCAAGAGCGTATGATTCACCAATCGGGTGGTTATCTTTAACCAGAGGTTTACATTTTTCAACAAAGTATGATATTACGGGGTGATTTTTATGTCCACCTAAGCTTCCGTAACTCACGTAATCACCTGGTAGCGGGCCCTTTTTATGGGAGATGAAATATACTGGGGTACCTATATTATCTAAACAGTAGAAACCAAGTAGGTTAAAATCAGCTTTTCTAAACCCATACACTTTAGCAAGAGATGATATTTTAAGTGTTTCCCCTGAAGGTACTTTAATTGTTACGAATTTTTGAGACGTTTTGTTTTTAATACCGTCAATTTGCGAGCTTAACTTATCGAACGCATTATCCTCTGCGTAGAGCATATTTTGAGCTGGACGTGGTTTAAATAGTTGGTGTAGGGGTACTGTTAGTTTAGTGTCAAAACATAATATATCAACTTGCCACTGTCCGTCGCTTTTAGTGGGGCTAGATAAAACGCTAACTAGTGTACCTGTATTAGCTCGAAGTACGTTGTTAGCGGAAGCTAACATATAGCTGTTGTTAGCGTACCTTTTATTGTTGAAATATTTTTTAGCATGACGATCACCGGTTCCACCTTGTGATTTCATTTTTACAAATGTTTCAAACGCTAAGGTTTTATTATTAAAAACTTGTGTACCCAATACCGATCTCACCACTATCGCAAGTAAAATATACGTTCTTAAATTCAAAATCACTAATAGCTCTCGCGCAACCTGAGCAAGGTTTAGCGTTACCCCATATGATGTTATTCTTCTTTGTACTATCTCTTTTTACGCGGCATACATAGATATCACATTTTTTAAGAGTATCGATATCTATACGACGTAAAGAATTTTTTATAGCAGATATCTCTGCATGCATATAAACGGCACATTCATTTTTCCTATACTTACCCTGTAGCGGGTCCGTTTTCATTGAATTGGTACCGTATGCAATTACAGTATTACGCCTCACTACGGCAGCTGAAAGTCTATACCTATTTGTCTCTGAATTAATAGGTATGTCCTCTGCTATTTTAGCAAGATTTTCGAAAATTTTTATATTCATGTAATATTATTTAATTCTCAATTTAGTTTTTAGCTGTCTAAAGCTATTACATCCGTATGAGTGTACAGTGAACCACATTAAAGCATCTTCATAACCCCTAGCTTCAATTTCCCACGGTAAGTACCAATAGTTTTTATCTTGGTAGTTATTTGAATACCTTCTTCCTAGCCATGTTGTAAACCCCGCACCTTCGTACATTTTACCACAAGACCATTGCTTCACGTGAAGCAATTCATGAGAGATGTACCTAACGAATGATTTAAAGTGTACGTTACTGTTCACAATAATCTCAAATTCTCTAGGTCGCGCGGCATACTTACCACCTAGTATGGCTGCTGATGCTTCATGATCCTTAGGCATTGTCTTACCATCAGTAAACATAATTACATATTTGATATCATCAGATATGCGTGGCATCAATTTAGTTGTAATTCTCTCTACAATTTTTTTAACATCTGCTACCTTAATTACCTTTGATAAATGTTTTGTTTTACTGAAGCCCGTTACCTGTATATGCATTTTTACTCTTTTTATTATTATTTGTTTTACACATATATAGAGAATGTCACAGTAAATCAACTTGATTATATCGTGAAAACATACTATAATAATATCATACAGTTAACTAGAAAGAGGTAACTATGGCCAAGCTTGGTAAAAGAGAGCGTAGAAATAAAATTATTGCACAAACATTTGGACCCGAAAGCACTGTTGTTGCAGTTAAGGATACTTCCTTTCTTAAAGAGCTTGCTCGGGTAAACGGCATTGATAATAATCTGGATATACTTGACACAGACGGTGTACCTGACTGGATGGCTGGTTATAATGTTAAGTGTCTCTTTAATAACGTTATTCTTACTGAAGAGACTCGCAGGAAGTTCCGCGTACATTTCGGTGTAGAAGCTGCCAGTACGAAGGTTGGATTTAGAAAGGCTATCGATGAATCTGCAGAACGGCAATTCACAGCTTTAATGTGTAATATTGAAGAGGACATCGATTATCTAATCGAGGAGCAACCTCGTAAGGTAGACTTTAAAGCTTTTTGTATAGAAGCTGGGTTTCCTAAAAAGGTAGTGAGTAAAGCTGAGGAAGAGCTTCGTGTACGCCTTAAAGAGCTTTACCTCGCTAAAGAAGGAAAGATCTTCGGGTTTGCTGCATACACCAAGGTAGGATTTAATAATCTTATTGCGGGGTATGAGTCTATTATTAGGCAGCTTGAATCTTACAAAGAAGTACACCAGCATGAGATGAAAATTAATAAACTAATTGAGGTTAGCAATAAACGAAAGGGCAAGCCGGAAATTTTTGAGCACTTAAAATTTCAGCGTGATGATCTTAAGTTAGGTATTGTTAGCATCGCTCCTTCTACGGTAAACGGAGCCAAGAAATTAGTTGTATATAATACCAAATATAAGCAACTGGGATTTTATGTAGCGGGTGATAGCACGCCCCTTATGATCTCCCGTACTTCCATCGCTGGGTATAACGAGATACTTTCTCTTAAAGTTCGTATTAAGAACCCTGAAAAAGAATTAATTGGTATGCAAAAATGGACTGACGCTCAATTTACTAAATTCTTTAATAACCAAAAGGCTACCAAAACACAGCAGTCATCCAGAATCAACGAGGATACCCTAATGGTAAAGGTTTATAGGTAATAAGAGTATCAAATCATGTTGGTATCAACTTTTAATTAGTATTTAAATCTCTACATTGATCATGATTAATACCAATATTAATGTATCAATTATCGATGGTAGCAAGAAATAACAGTTGCACTGGATTCATATAAATCTTATATAAGCGGAGCGTGAATAAGATTACAGAATAATCCAGAGTTTAATTAGAATTAATTCTAGTGTATTCTAGAAGTTGATTAAAGAAACAATAGAGTAATAAAACAGCGTCGTGCTCGAAGAGCACCGAAGAACATGAATTAATTCTAGTATATTCTAGAAGTTGATTAAAGAAACAATAGAGTAATATTAACCTCTTCGGTGCTCTTCGAGCACGACGCTAGTAACTTACAAAGGAATAATAACATTCTACTAATAGATTTCAATGGTGTTGCTATAAATGCTTTAGCAATTAACCCAAAAGATTTACCCGATAAGATCCTTACGAAGGAAATAGGTAAACACCTTGTCCTTAATATGATTCTCAATGTTAAAAAACAATTTAGATCACATAAAGTTGTTATATGTTGCGATTCTCATAGCTGGAGGAAAAGTGTATATCCGTATTATAAATTTAAACGTAAAGATATCCTTAATAACCTAAAGGTTGATTGGAAATTAATCCACGAAATCATAGGTGAGATGTACACTGATATTAAAGATTACTTTCCCTGGATGCAAATTAAAATCGAAGGCTGCGAAGCTGACGACATCATTGGCACTATTGCTCGATATTATCGAGATATTGGAGAAGAAATAATCATCATATCAAAAGATAAGGATTTTCAGCAACTACAAACATACGGCTGTAAGCAATATAATTATGCTACACGTAAATGGCTACACTGTGAAGACCCTGAACAATTTCTAGCGGATCAAATTATGGCTGGAGATCAAGCGGATGGAGTTCCGAATATTTTGTCTGCAGACAATTGTTTAGCTGACGGTATTCGCCAAACTACACTACGGAAGGCCAAGTATGATTATTACAAGGAGCTATCGTTAGACACCTCTACTATCTATCATAAGTATTGGAATAGAAATAAACTAATGATAGATTTAAGTCAAACACCAAAAGATTTAAGATTACAAATTGTAGATGAATTTAATTTACAGTATAATAATCCTAAAAAGTCCCGTGTGTTTGACTATATGTATCAAAATAGTATGATTAATTTGATTGAGTTTAGTGGTGATTTTTAATGTATAGGTATACAGAATGAAATTTAGTTTAGCCGAAGTAATTAATATGGCAACCGATATGTCAAAATCGGCTGAAAAGCGTAAAGAAATCCTTATTCGAAATGATTCTATTGGTCTTCGTAAAATTTTAGATCTTGCTTGCAATTGGTATGATAAATGGGACCTACCAGAAGGTGATCCACCGTATAAGCCTTCGGATTTTCCTGATAGTCAAAATATGCTATTCCAGCAGCTTCGAAAAATACCAATGTTTCTTAAGACGGGACCTATCCCTACAATAGGTAACCAGTATCGTAGAGAGCAGCTATTTGTTGAACTATTAGAAACTGTAAGAGCGGATGACGCCCAGTTAATTCTCGATTGTAAATCGGGAGCGCTCAGAAATAAACTGAACAAAACCTTTATCAATAACATATTTCCTAATCTCATATGGGCGGCCGCTCCGTACGAAGATAGAGCCGCTAAGGAATAAAAACTTTGCCAATATACACTTTTAAAAATAATGAAACAGGTGAAGTTTATGAAGAAATTATGTCAATATCTGCATGTGAAGAAATGCTAGAGCATAATACGCATATTACACAAGAGCTTAATCACCTCTCAATAGGTGATTCAGTACGCTTAGGTTTAAGAAAACCGGATCAAGCGTTTAGAGATATTCTAGGTAACATTAAGAAGCGAGCTGGAAGACATGGTAAAGTCAATACATTCTAATGGATACTACATTACCATTAGATAAATAATGAGATGATATTAATAACTAAAGGAGATATTAACCGAGCAACGCAGTAGCTGCACTCGTTAATATGTTCCACATAATTGATACGAGTGCAGTATGGTAACTCCCCATAACTAAACAAGGTATTCAATTATGTCACGTAAACCAAACGCAAAACAAGTAAAACCTGCAGTAAAAAAAGTAGCTCCCGTACTTAGTCTTGATCTCAAAGAAATCGAAGCTAAGACAGATAACCAAGAGAGAGCTCTTACTTATTACGATCAGAATAGAAACTTAATTATGTATGGTCAGGCAGGTACAGGTAAGACTTACCTAGCGTGTTTTATGGCTTTAAATGATTTATTATATACTGACGGTAGATATAAAAAAGTAGTTATCGTAAGATCTATAGTATCTACACGTGATATGGGATTCATGCCCGGTAATCTTACTGAAAAATCATCATACTATGAGGCCCCCTATTACGGTATTTTTGCAGATTTATTTGGTCGAGGTGATGCATATGAGATACTTAAATCCAGAGGTATGGTGGAGTTTACTACAACTAGCTTCCTACGCGGGAATACTTTTGATAATTGCATACTAATATTCGATGAAGCGCAAAATACCACGGATCACGAATGTAATACTCTTATTACCCGTATGGGAGAGAACTCTAAAATAATTATTTGCGGAGATTCAAAACAGTGCGATTTAAACACTCGTAAATCGGAAGAATCTGGGTTTATGAAGCTTGTAACAATTGCGCGCAAGATGAATAGATTTAATACTGTTGAATTTACTATAGATGATATTGTACGTAGTGCGTTTATTAAAGAGTATCTAATTCAACGAAACATATATGAAACGGGTATTTCAAGAGGTAATTATGGCGTCATTGAAGGATAGGTTAACACCTAAATTTAGCTATCAGCTTATAAAACCTAAAACCTTCTGTACGCAACCAGTTATTGATCAGCTGGTTGCGTACACCTCTGATACAGGTCGTGTCTATATTCGAGGAGATAAAGCATACCCTTCAGTAACAACAATTCTTAGTCATAGTAAAGCAGAACAACTTAAAGGTTGGAGAGATGCTGTAGGACAAGAATATGCTGATAGTGTCAAAACAAACGCTGGATATCGTGGAACCGCTATGCACAACTGGGTAGAAGAGTTGTTTATTAACGGGTACGTAGAAACTACAGATTATACTCTCTGGAGATATTTTAAAACACTTATACCGATACTTGAAACAAAAATTAATAATATACATTACCAGGAAACTACACTCTATTCAGATAAATTAGGTATTGCAGGGCGCTTAGATCTTGTAGCTGAATATGAAGGAGAGCTTTGTATTATAGATTTTAAGTCTGCAGATAAGTTTCGTAGTGATGTTTTATTTTATCAAAGTTACTTTTTACAAGTATCAGCGTACGCTATAATGTTAGAAGAACTCACCGGTAAAAACATTAATAAAGCAAAGATTATATTTGGTACAGAAGATTCAGACTCTCAAGTTATACATCTCAATGATCTAAGCGTTTTTTATAACGACCTGATGAAAGTAATTGATGATTACAAGAAAATATGAGAAGCAGCAACAATAAAATCTTGGCCTTCTATTTAAAAGTTCATATATTAGAAATATGAAGAACAATAAAAAAGAAACAATACTACAGTTCTCAAAAATTAAAACTGGAGATATCATTCTATCAGATCTATTGACTATCCTTAAAAAAAATAATGGTAATCATATAGAGGTAGTTGAAAGATATTGTGAAGATAATCAGTTAGATCTTGAGTATGTAGGTAAAGTAATTAAAAAGTCAGTAACAGTTAAGCAGCTTCTTAAGGAAGAAGCTCTAAGGTTAAATTTAATTAATGAGTCCATTTAAGCTATGTAGATTATATCTAGCAATTAAACTTCATTTTGATACTACGAAGTATAGTTGTATTAAGTATAATTTTAAAGTAAAATATACAGAAGAACAATTTGAAAAACGAAGAGATATTATGTTCTTCAAATCTCTTTATAGAAAAGATTACATCAAAACAGATGCTGTAAATTTTATGATAGCTAATTACCTAAATGATCCCGAGGGGTTTGCATGGATAGGTAATCTATTAAAACCTGATGCAGAGAGCATATATTTGGAGTACATCAAACGCCGTGATAGTATGTCGTATACCTTTACTAAAGAAGTAGAAAAGTTTTCAGAACCTCTAGACCTTATGGTAAAAGTAAAAAGTGGGCAGTTTCCTACACTTTTAGTGAAATATTTTCACGGTGAAATTGGTATAGACACAATAATCATTATAAATAAGATATGTAATATTTTACCATACTGGGATAATAATATTACAGATGCCCTAGTCTACCCTACATACAGAAAAAAATTCGAAAAATACCAAGAAATATTCGATATCATCGATCTAGATAAAACAAAATATAAAAAAATACTAGCAAAACAACACAAACATATACAACGGGAAAATACAAATGACACAGAATACAAACCTCAAGAGTTTAAAGTCAGCTCTTAAAGATATCAGCTCCTTTGAAAAGAAAATTGCAGACGCTCTCCCTAAACAAGGGTTTCAAGCTGACGAGCGGTACTGGACACCTACCAGAGATAAAGCAGGTAATGGCTATGCAGTTATTAGATTTCTACCTGCACCAGTAAACGAATCTCAGCCATTCGCGTTACTTTGGAGTCACTCATTTAAGTGGCCGGCAACAGGTCAGTTTTATATTGAAAATTCACTATCTACTATTGGCCAACCAGACCCGGTAAGCGAGCATAATCAAAAACTATGGGCCACAGATATTGAGTCAAATCGTAAGATTGTGAGCAATCTTACGAAGCGCCGCCTTCACTACATTGCAAATATTCTTGTGGTAAAAGATTCTGCAAATAGAGAAAATGAAGGTAAGGTGTTTCTTTATAAGTTTGGTAAGAAAATCTTTAATAAAATTCAATCCGCTATGTCACCTGCGTTCGAGGATGATGTAAAGATTAATCCTTTCGATCCTTGGGAAGGTGCTAACTTTAAACTAAAGATTAAAACGGTAGACGAATATCCAAACTACGATGAGTCAGCCTTTGATGCGCCATCACCTCTCTTTGGCGGAAGTGATGAAAAGATTGAAGCTCTTTGGAAGTCAGAACATTCAATCTCTGAAGAAATTGGTGCTAGTAAGTTTAAAACATACGACCAGCTTAAGAAGAGATTAGAGCAGGTACTAGGTCTAAACTCAGCACCTATCTCGGCCCCTTCATCTGCACCGGTTCAGCAAAAAGCAGTAACATCTACCAATACCTCCACAGAAGAAGATGCGTCACTCCTCAGTTCATCTGCAACTGATGACGATGATGCATTTCTAGCGCAACTTCGTCAGCGTATACAGGAAGACTCAGACTAATAGTGGGGTCTTAAAGGTTTATCTGCGGGAGTATGGTAACTAGTAATAATAGTACCTGCTCCCGTTTTTGTACTAGACCCACCATTAACATTATTAATATTGGTAACATTGTTATTATTAACAACCGTTAAACCTCCAGCTTCAATACTATTTACAAGCTGCTGCAAGGGGTCAGAATTGCTATTAACAGGCGTTGCAATACTAGAGATAGGTTCATCTCCGTGTACGGCTAGAGGATGACTCTTACCTCTATCTCTCCAAGCTTTATATGCACCGTAACCTAAAGCACCAGCACCTAATCCAAGTAATCCTATATCTACAGCGGCATCTACACCGGGTATAAATTGAGCAGCAGCTAATCCAGCACCTTCAGCAGCTTCGGTACCGCCAGCTGCAACACTCACCTCTCCGGCCGCTTCAGCTCCACCAGTCGCCTCCGCCCCTGAAGCAAGAGGCATGTTATCGTTAACTGCATCGCGGCCGCCAGACACTTCAGCTCCTGAAGTGAGAGGTATGTTCTCGTTAGCTGCTTCGGGTAATACCGATGTACCAGTATTAGGGTCATAAGGCTCTATACTAGGTTTTGGGCCGGTTGTAATCTCGTTATCATTAATAGCAGGTGCAACCTCAGGTGCAACCTCTTCAGGTACTAAATCGCTTTTAGGTTTATTTTCATCATTTACTTCTTGATCTTCATTGACATTGTTATCGTTTAGGGCAGAGCTCTTTGGTTTACTTCCAAATACCTTTTTAGCTATTTCAAACCCTGCTGCATCTTCGAGCAAATTTTTTATTTTACCTAAAATACCACTGCCATCTGCAGTAGAATTA
>JAEHJW020007955.1_pt1 | contig 24034 bp, 27 predicted proteins | sample 9271431 | NCBI WGS metagenome assembly JAEHJW02 | reverse complement strand
CACCGGTGGTATCGGTCTTCGTGCCTCCGCTCTGCTACGGCACCAAGCCCACTATCTGTGATCTCCCGCCCGCCCGGATCGTCCGCGACTGCCAGACGGCGGCAGACGCAGCCGATCCCCATCCGCCCTCGCCGGGCTCCCCGGAAAAAAGCGGAACGCGAAGCGCGTAGCGGAACCTGCTCGAAAGGCAACGGCTCCGTCTGCGACTTCCCATGCCTCTCAGAAGCGCATCGCTCGTGCCAGGGTGCGGCGCTCTGTCACTCGCTCTGCATCTCAAAGTGTAGGTGGGTCTCTTGATACCGGCCCGGCATGTGAAGCCGTGGTGTATCGCAGCCGGATGATCTAACCCAACCCCTGCGACCTCTCCGCTGGTTGAAGGCCGCAGGGGTTTCGGGTTCTTCTCTTTTAAGGGCGGTGGTTCTGGTGGAGCAGGTCGTCGCGGTTCTCGATAAGGTCGTCGGTCCTGGTGGCTGGTGCGAGGTTGGCCCGGCTTGTGGTCTCTGCGGCGGTTGTGCTCTTGCTCGGCTGTTCCCGGTTGATCCGCAGCTTTCTTTCCGGTTCCCTGAGCCGGAATTAATCTCAAGCAGCAAATAGGAGGTAGTGCAATGAACAAGCAGCACGTAGAAGGGTGGGGCGTGGTTCACATGTACACGCGTGAGCAGGCTATTGCGGACGGGCAGCTGGTCGATGTGAGCGAAACGCCGGAGGCGAAGGAGGCGGGGTTCCGAATTCCGGTCTGTCTTACCGTGGGCGTTCACGCGCTCGTGCAGGTTCCGGAGCTTCTTTCCGGCTGGCAGGACTACAGCGGGCGGTTATGGGATACGTTGTTCCTGGCTGCTGCCGCGTTCAAGCGGGCAGGGGAGAAGCACCTTGTCCCGTTCGAGGTGATCTACCAGACGGACCCGCGCCGGTCTGCCACGGTTGCGCTCTGGCTCTGCTTCTCGGAGTTCGAGGGCTTCACGATCCTGCTGCCGGAAGAATATTAGTCTGCTTTGACGTGGTTCGCACTCGCCTGCAGGCGCATGCTTGCAGGCTTTTCTTTTATGTGGATAGAAGAGAAGTGAGGGGAAAATGAGTGTGATAAAAATGTGATAAAACTTGACTGAAAAGCCGTAATCATTATAATAGACACAATTACTGTAACTCTGTATTCGTTTGAAACTGAAAGAAAAACGGGAAACCCGAACAACAACAACGGTCTGGTGTTTTAGGATTTTTCGACTTTCACGGCGATAACGGGGGTTCGAATCCCCCTGGGGACGCCAATCAAATTCAGGAGTTACCGGACGCCGGTAGCTCCTTTTCTTTTGACTGTGCTAAAAATGTGCTAATTTCCCCGTAGCTCTTCTCAAGTTGGCTGATTGCGCTGGCAAGGTGCTTCGGGCCGATATGCGCATAGCGCCGGGTCATGCGCGTATCCTTGTGCCCCATGAGGTCGGCCAGGGTATCCAGATCCACTCCCGCCTGTCTGTTCCATGAAGCGAAACAGTGCCGAAGATCGTGAAACCGGAAATTCGTGATCTCTGCACCCGCCAGCGCCTCTTTGAACGCCCGCTGCACCTGCATCGCGGTATAAGGCTTTCCGTCCGGATGGCAGAACACGTGCGGCGTATTGAGGTGCGTGACCTTCATGGCTTCTTTCAGGGCCTCATAAGCGGGGGTGGCAATCGGGATGATGAGGGGTTCCTCATTTTTCGTTTCCGAGCCGTCGAGCGAGATCGTCCGAGCAAAGATGTTTACTTGATCCCGCCTCAGTCCGAGAATATTTCCCTTCCGTAACCCCGTCCATGCCGCCACCGTCACGATGGGTTTGAGCCACCCCTCGCAGTGCTTCAGGAGCTTGTGGTATTCTTCATACGAGAGATACCGGAGCCGCTTATTGTCGGCCTGCCGCTCCATCTCGATAGCGGGCACATCCCTCAGCCACATCCAGCGCTTCTTTGCAAGGTTGAGCATCCGCTTCAGGATATTCAGCTTCCGGACGATCGTCGCGGGTTTGTCTTTTTCCGCCTTGCGCTTCTGCTTGAATTCGTCGATCAGCGCAGGCGTGATTTGCGAGAGGGTCCGGGTACCGAAGAACTCTTTCAGCTGCTTCAGGTAGCTCTCTACCGACCGCCAGCTTTTCAGTTCCTTGAAGTCGGTCGCTTCATACTTCGCGACGAGATCCTCGAACGTCCGCTGGCTGCCTTCGTCGATATCGAACCACTTGCCCTCAGCGATCTGCGTCAGTACCTTGCGGTAAATCTTTTCAGCCAACTTCTTGTCGTCTGTTTCTGTGGGTCTTCTCAGCTGCTTACCGTTGTATGTAAATCTCATCCACCAGGCTTGGCCTCGTCTGTACAGTCCCATTAAACCTCCTTCCTGAGACCGTGATGTTGGCCTGGCTTCCTGATGGTCTGATTATAGCCAATCCCCTTGGCGCTATCAATAGACTTCCTGACTATCCGCTCGATATCGCTTGAAGGATGTTTCTTCTTCAATGAACCAATTGAGTCAGTTGAAGCCGGACGCGATGCAGCGACCCACGATTCGATTTCCTGCATATCGAACCGGATCAGACCATTCAATCGGTGAAAGGGGATCGTGCCGTTGTGAACCCAGGAATAAAGCGTGGACTCCTTGACGGCGAGGTGTGCGGAAAGTTCCTTGATCGTAACAAGGGCCATAGGCGTTATGCTCTCCCTCTGATCACTGCTCTCGTTGTCTGGCCGGAGGTCAGGGGTCGGGCGAGGTCGTTCATCTTGGAATGATACGCACGATTCCAGGCGTCCCGATCCTCATTACTCTGCGGGTTGACCCCGGCCTTCTTATTCGCGAACGCTACCGCGCTCGGGATGAGCGCATTTCTCATTGCCACGTATTCTGCATTCTGCATTGTTGTTTTCCTCTCCTAGAATGGAATCTCGCCCTCGTCAAGAGGTGCTGAGTGTTGTTCCGTGCTCGTGTCCTTCGGCCTGCGTTCGGCAACGACAAGCCAGCCGTCCCAGCCAGCCGCCGGCACGAGGTCGATCTTGACCGACTTCTTCCCGTCGTCCTTCTCCATCAGGACGCCGACCTTCTCCCATCTCGCCTTGCCGTTCCTGTCTTCGGTCCTCTTCCAGAGCAAATCGTATATCTTCACTGTTCCTCCCTTCGTTATCGCCAGATGAACCAGACAAACTGGGCTACCGCGACGCCGAGCATTGATCCGGCCAACGCCTCGCGGGGCGTGTGTCCGAGGACTTCGCGCAGATACTCGTTTCGCAGCGGGTGGCCGAACTGGAGCGTGCCGGTCAGAATATTGATGAACCGCGCATGTTTACCAGAGTGGAACCGGACGCCGATCGCGTCATAGATCACGATCATTGCGAGGATAAAGGCAATCGCAAAAGCTGCCGTGTTGTACCCGATATAGAGGCCGACGCTGTGGGCCGCTGCCGAGACCATAGCCGCATGAGCGCTCGGCATCCCGCCAGGCCGGATGTAATACAGAATCGACCAGTCCCATTTTCGGGTCTTGAGGTAGTGGATCGGAACCTTGCCGCTCTGCGCGATGAACCACGCGGAGAGCGCAGCAACCAGAATGTGATTAACGAACATGCCAAAAGGGTTCATTCTTGTGGAGCCTCCTTGATCAGACTTTTACGTCGTAGGTACGCGAGACGAACCTGTGGGCGCGTGTGCTTGTCGGATGGTCGAATGCATCGTCAGCGATCTTCGTGAGCGTCGCTGCGACGGCCCGAAGTTCTTTCGGCGTATACGCAGAACGCGGTCCGTGGAACGGGCCTGACAATACCGCGAGCGGTTCCTTGTCCAGCTTCTGCATGAACATCACATTGATTTGTACTAGATTCATGCTCTTCTTATCCTCCTTCGCCCCATCTCGCCGGGTGTCGCGCAGAGCGGACACTCGGTCTCGGGTTTGTGTTGCGGAACGGGCATGCCGTCCGCGTTATCAGCAAAACAGATAACGAGCCAGACCATGTTGCATTCCGGACAGTGACAGTCCAGGTCGAACGATCCATCCGCCATCATCGAAGCGCGACCCCCTGCGCGATGAAGACTTGACAGGAGTGCTGCGATTTCACGACTGCGATATCCTTCTCAAGCTGCCGGGGTGAGGTTTTGACAGCTGTAAACATATCCCCGCATTTCGGGTACTCGGGGTTGACGTAGATGATCCAGAGCGCTTTCTTGTCCAAGGTTCCTCCTATCTGATCCGTAAATGGGTCCTTTCCGTGACCAGCCGGGCACCGGGCACGTCTTCGCCATTTTTCAGGGCGGCGAGCATCCCGGTCTTGTCTAGTTCCGTGACCTGCTTGATCCGGATGAACCGGGCGGGGAGCTGGTCCTCCGCGAGGACCTCGACGCTCGGCGGGTTCTTCTGGATGCGGAGCGTGACAGTGGGGGACTCGATCTTCTGCACGTCCGCCTGTTCCATGCAGGCTTTGACGTAGGCCATGAGCCGTGTCCGGAGATTCTCGGCCACCTTCTTCTTCCGCTGCAGCCGGGCAATCTCTGTATCGATCATGGATTCGACGCCCGCGATATCGAGTGTCCACTTGGCAATGCCCTGAGACTTCGAGCGGAAGTCGAGGGATACGCTATCGAGCCGCGCTTCTAGGTCCGGGGTCAGCTCACCGTCAGCGCTGATAATCTCGTCGTTGATGGTGGCAAGCTCGGTGCTCAGTTCATACAGGTGCGCCATCTTTCACTTCTCCTTTCTCCAGTTCAGCCTTTTTCCGGTCTTTGAGGTTGATGATGATGGTCCGGTCGATGAGGGGCAGGGCGTCGATTTCCGCCTGATGTTTCTTCCACCAATTGCGGAACTCGTACATGTTCTGTATGGAGTTGATCCGGTCGGCGAGTGCGTCCCGCGCAGCTGCCGCCCGCGCGTCCGCGTCAACGCCGGTCTCAAGCCAGTTCACGAGAGCTTGGCCGGTCTCGATACCCGGAGTAAAGTGCTTGCCGTCAAAGAGGCGGGTGCGGTCCTTGCTGGCCGTGGCAACATGGCTGTCGATGCTCATGTCGAAGACGCAAGTGAACTCGTAGTCCACGCCTTCGCGCTGGACCGGTGCTAGCCCGATCTTGACCGGCTTCTTCTTGCCGTTGCCGTCGTCCACGAGGTCATAAGCGGTCTTGGTTCTGAGCGTTGCAATGACGTGAAGCCTTGCGCCGAGAACGGCCTCGACCAGGGCGTTGTGCTGCGGCGTGATCTCGCGCCAAGCCGTGAAGCTGTTCCCGCTCCTCTGGGCGGCGGCTGCCTTGTCGTGCATGTCCAGGAGGCCGCCCTCTCCGGCCCATGCGTGAGAAAAGCTGTCGATGATCAGGACCGAGTATCCGGCCTGCTCAGCTGCTTGAATTGCGTTCTTGTACTTCTCGGGAGTGTAAGGCGGGGTGAGTGAGGCAGTGTCGAATTCGCAGAGATCAGCGTAGAGTGAGCCGCTTTCGTGCTCCGTGTCGATCAGTGCGATCCTTCCGCCGAGGCCCTGGGCGATCAGGAGCGCGCTGTACGTCTTGCCGCTGCCGGCCGGTCCGCAGAGTGCCAGCCGCAGGCGGGCTTTCTTCCGTTCAGCTTTGTGAAACATCGTCGTCCTCCTTCTTGGAATGGTTGCTATGGCTTACATCGTGGGCAAAAAAAGAGCGCATGAACTGCCAAAAATAGCAGGATGCGCAAAGGAAGTCTCGTGTATCAAGAGTGAACTTCCCGCAAATCCTGCATGTAGCAGCGAGAGGCTCACCCTTTTCATTTCGGATCAGAATCTTTGACTCCAACATGACCTCCACCCGATTGGTTGCCATAGCTTACACAAAAGCAGAAAGCATGTCAAGCATCTCGTGCATGTGAAGGCGTTCGCGGTTCAGATGGCTGGATTCATCTCTAAAAGCTTTCGCTTTTTTCGCGATTAACTTATCAAGGTCGGGCATACCCCACATATCACCCATCTCTGTTCTGGACTTTTTCAGCAACCTGTAGTAATGTTCTGAATTATTATGGGCTTAATGCACTTCGGGGAGGGGCATGACTGATTTAGAAGCAATCCAGAAGAAGATCCTCTCATTCCGGAACGAGCGTGACTGGGCGCAATTCCACGATCCCAAGAACCTCGCCGAAGCCCTCTCCATCGAAGCGGGGGAGCTGCTGGAAAACTTCCTGTGGAAGACAACCGAGCAGTCCCGCAATCTCTCGCCTGAAGAACTCAAGAACGTAAAAGAAGAATTGGCAGATATTTTCATTTTCCTCATCTATCTTAGCGAGGAATATAAAATCGACTTGCTTATGGAAGTAGAGAAGAAGATAGCGAAGAACGAATCGAAGTACCCCGTTCATAAATCGAAAGGGTCCAATAAGAAATATACAGATTTGTAACCTGTCGTCAAAGAGCGCGAGGGTGTAAATGGCCAAACCATCAAAAAAAGATGCAGGTGAACTTTTCATTGTCGATAATAGCGATACCGACTGGAAGGTACGCTCTTATTTGTCGGACTGGTGTGAGCTATCAAAGGCATTTGATATAGCCACAGGCTATTTCGAGATAGGTGCATTGCTTTCTTTAAAAGAAAAGTGGCAATCAATTGATCGGATACGCATTCTGATGGGCGACGAAGTGTCGCTGCGAACAAAACGCGCATTTGCAAAAGGTCTTGAGAAAATTCACGGTAAGCTTGATGACAGCCTTGAAGGTGAAAAAGAAGAAAATGACTTCTTAGAAGGTGTTCCTGCTATCGTCGAAGGAATTCGGTCTGGAAAGATTCTATGTCGTGTTTACCGCAAGGATAAATTTCATGCGAAAGCCTATATTACTCATGGTCGCGCCGCTGTAGTTGGTTCTTTCGGTCTTGTCGGATCGTCAAATTTCACGAAACCTGGTCTTGATGATAATGTTGAACTCAATGTCCAAATTCGGGGGCCAGAGGTCGGCCTTTTGCAAGAGTGGTATGAGCGGCACTGGTCGGAGGCGGAGGATATCACCGCCGAAGTATTACGTACGCTTGAGCGGCACACGAGTCCCCATACGCCTTTTGAAATATGGCTAAAAGCTCTCGATGAGTTCTTCCGAGGCCGTGAACTTGACCCTGATGCCTGGGATGAGGAACGATCCATTATTTTCAAAGTCCTCGACAAGTATCAACGGGACGCATACCGCAATCTTTTGATTATCGCGAACCGACATAAAGGGGCGTTCCTTTGTGACGGTGTCGGTCTTGGAAAGACATATGTTGGCTTGATGCTGATAGAAAGGCTTGTTTTTAAGGAATCGAAACGAGTCGTTTTATTCGCACCTAAGGCCGTCCGGGAGGACGTTTGGGATAGAGACCTCCTGAAATATCTTCCGGAAGTAAACAGCGGATTTGTTAATTTGGTGATTTACAATCACACAGATTTGCAGAGGCAGGGGAAGTGGCCGCAGGAAATTGCCCTGACTGTACGCGATGCCGACGTGGTCATCATCGACGAAGCCCATCATTTTCGAAATCCTGGCATAAAGGGCGAGGGTGTCTCCGCACCTTCGCGCTACCGGCAACTTCAAGGCTATATTCAGAGCGGTGATCGACCGAAACAGGTTTATTTTCTCACGGCCACGCCCGTCAATAATTCCATCCACGACTTTCGGCATATCGTCGAGCTATTTACCGGCGGCACTGAACATCATTTTGCGACTACGCTTGGTATTCATAATCTGCGCTCGCACTTTGTTCAGCTGGAAAAAAGCATTCTCAAACGGTTGCCATCTATGGATCAGCTTGACTTGATTCTTGAATCAGAAATTCAAGAGGCGGAAAGACTCCTTCGAAGCGATAAAGTCTTTGAGGCATTGGTTGTTCAGCGAAGCCGATCCTATGTTAAGGAGAGTCAGCGGCTGAATGGCGGCAGCGGGGCGATATTCCCTGACCGGGAGTTGCCAAAGGTCGTTCCCTATAACATCAAAGCAACCTATGGTGCTCTCATGGAGAGTGTCAGAACAGCCTTTCATAAGGAAAAGCCGCTCTTCGTCCTGGGAATATATTACCCCTTGTTCTATTGGATAGGTGACAAGGAAAGCCCGGAATACAGGTCTTTCGATGTGAACAGACAGAAACAAGTGGTAATGCTGATCCGCACGCTGTTCCTCAAGCGGTTTGAGAGCTCTTCGAAAGCCTTTGAAGGTTCATGTTGGCGTTTGATGCAAAAACTCCTTGCCTGGGTAACGGTACATGCCGAGTCAGAGCACGACAAGCGTCGGTTAGAACGTTGGAAGACTAAGCATGCTGAGCTGATCGGATATGTTCAGGCGCATCAACACGAACTTTGGCCAGATGAAGCAGATGAAGATGAAGTGGAGGATTTTCTTAGCGAAGACATTCTTAACTCGATTGAACGGCTCAACCCCGCAAATTATAACATAGACGCCATATTGGATGACACCATTGATGATCTGGACCAACTCGCTGATTTCTTGAGAGAGGTGGCCAGAGTAAAACCTGAGCGCGATGACAAGCTTAAGGCTCTAATCAAGCTGTTGAAGACCGATAAAGTCCTTAAAAAACATAAAGTGATCATCTTCACCGAGTTTGCAGACACAGCCCGATATCTGGAGCAAGAACTTTCTAACACAGGAATTGCAGGCTTGCATCGTATCGACGGCGGCAGCAGCCAGAAACACCGAAGCGATGTTATTCATCGCTTCGCACCATATTATAATGGTCTGAGCACCGCCGAGCTTGCAGCTGCCGGCAAGGAAGAAATACGTGTGCTTATCTCAACAGATGTGCTCTCTGAAGGTCTTAACCTCCAGGATGCAACGCGCTTGATCAACTACGATCTACATTGGAATCCCGTCCGTCTTATGCAGCGCATCGGTCGTGTGGACAGACGCATGAACCCTGCCGTCGAGGCCCGTATCCTAGCTGACCATCCGGACCAGAAAGAATTACGGGGCAATGTGGCTTTCTGGAATTTTTTACCGCCAGATGATCTTGACGAGTTGCTTCGTCTATTCCAGAAGGTCACGAACAAAGTGCTAGTGATCTCCCGTACCCTCGGTATCGAGGGCCGGACATTGCTGACACCTGACGATGAATTTGATCCGGTCAAGGAATTGAACGAACAGTGCGACGGGACCCTTTCCGAAACAGAACAGCTACGTTTGGAATATCTCGAACTTATGAAACAACACCCCGATGTGGCTGCCGTTTTGGCCGCTTTACCACTCAAAGTCTTTTCTGGTCGTGCGGCTTTGCAGTCTGGCACTCGGGCCGCTTTCTTCTGTTATCGCATTCCACGTCCAGATCCCAACCTCATCGAAACCGAGACTGGCCAGCTACGCTGGAGTGATTCAGCGGGTTTTACGGTCTGGCTGTGTTATGACCTGAATGAGAATCGTCTAATTACTACATCGGCTGCCATCGCCAATATGATTCGATCAGAGCCTACCACGCCACGTCACTGCTCCATTGAACGTAAGGCTCTTGCTGAGGTGCGCAAGAAGGTCGAAAAACAGATCATTAATGATTTCCTTAAGCCTTTGCAAGCTCCGGTCGGGGTAACGCCCATTCTGAAATGCTGGATGGAATTGAATTAGGAGCTCGATAATGCCTGACAGTGCGGACCGTCTACGCAGCATTAAAACCTTCAAACAGTTGGTGCGCTATTTAGAGGACGAGCTTGATTGGCCTCTTGAGGAATACGGCTTTGATGAGCTTACCTTTGAATATTCACCCGCAGAGCTGGGATTGAAAGAAGAAGATGCAGACAAGGTCAAAATATACCAACTAAGACCTATCTATAACGGCCAACCGTGGGGTATTTTCTTCGTTGAATTTCACAAGAAGCGGATGCCTGTAGTTGTATTGCGCCGTATCCTCAGTCACTTGGTATTGAAAAAGCGGGCATCGGCCAACAAAGCTCAGGCAGCAGCATGGAGTCTCGATGATCTTCTCTTTATTTCCGCATTCGGCGAGCAGGCATCAGACCAACGTGAAATAGCCTTTGCCCATTTTCACCAGGAAAAGGGTGATCTACCTACCTTGCGCGTTCTCGGATGGGACGGCGCTGATACCGCGCTTAAGCTTGAACATGTAGATGCAACTCTGCATGAGCGTTTGCGGTGGCCAAGTAATCCATCTGATGTTGACGCCTGGCGCCAGCAATGGTCTCGCGCATTCCGCCACCGCATAGGCCATGTCATCCGAACAGCTGATGCACTGGCTGAAGTGCTTGCCACACTTGCACGCGGCATTCGCGACGCAGCGCGGACGCTCATGGATCATGAGTCTGAGCGAGGTCAACTGCGCAAACTGCACAAGGCCTTCCAAACAGCTCTTATTCATGATCTCACCGAGGAGAGTTTCGCCGATACATACGCTCAGACTATAACCTATGGTCTCTTGACGGCTGCAATCTCTCGCACCGAGATGAGTGAGGGGCGCCACGGTACAGCACTGATTGCAGAAAACGTCACGGACATGGTTCCGATCACTAATCCGTTTTTACGAGAAATGCTCGAAACATTCATCCAAGCTGGCGGTCGAAAGGGCGGCATTGATTTCGACGAACTTGGCATTCAAGATGTCGTAGAACTTCTTCGAGGCGGCGAAACAGACCTCCCTGCGATTTTACGCGATTTCGGTAATAAGACGCGGGGTGAAGACCCCGTCATTCACTTCTATGAGCACTTCCTCGGCGCCTACAACAAGAAGCTCAAAATCCAACGCGGTGTTTTTTACACGCCACAGCCGGTCGTTTCTTACATCGTTCGCAGTGTCCACGAACTACTGCAAACCGAGTTCGGTCTCGACGACGGTCTTGCCTCAACGATTACTTGGAGTGAAATGGCAAAGCGTCACCCTCATATAAATATCCCCATAGGGGTTGATCCAACATCGCCCTTTGTTATTATACTTGATCCAGCAACAGGAACTGCCACCTTTCTCGTCGAAGTTATTGAGGTCATATATCGTACGGTCATGGTTAAGTGGAGAACGGCTGGCATGAACCAAGCGCAGCAGCGCGCTGCGTGGAATGAATTTGTGCCGAAGCATCTTCTCCCGCGGCTTTATGGTTACGAGCTCATGATGGCACCTTATGCCATTGCACACATGAAGATAGGCCTTAAATTATTCGAAACAGGATACCGTTTTGGTAGCGATGAAAGAGTTAGAGTTTATCTTACTAACGCGCTAGAACCAGCGAGTGATATACAAAAAAAACTCGAAGGCATTGTTCTTGCTCTCGCCCACGAAGCCGCTGCAGTGAACGAAATTAAACGGGATAAGCGTTTCACTGTCGTCATTGGTAATCCGCCGTATGCGCGGATATCTTATAACATGGGGAAGTGGATTTCTGAACTCATTGAGGATTTCAAATACGTCGATGGTGTGCATTTCGCAGAGGTTAAACATTGGTTACACGATGATTATGTGAAGTTTCTGCGGTTGGCTTATTTGACTCTTACAACAACGGGCTGCGGAGTCTTAGGAATGATTACGAACCGTGGTTATTTGAGTGGCCCAACATTCCGAGGTATGCGCAGCTTTATGTGGCATAGAAGTTCAGCGCTATACCTTCTAGATTTGCATGGCGGAGCTATTCAAGAAGAATGCATGCCACCACAAGGCCTGGATAACGAGAATGTTTTTGATATAAAGCAAGGAGTCGCGATTATAATATCTGCTCTCACGGGTAAGCCGGCGTCACCCTCGGCGCGGACCTATGCTGAAATATGGGGCGACCGAAATGCAAAATATAATCTATTGGCAAAACGAAGTGCTGCTTCTGACAAAGGCTCGGAACTATCTGCAGTTTCGCCGCGCTACGATTTCATTCCCAGTTCGAACATGGACTTGGATCGAGAGTATTCCGGGTTCGTTCCTGTCAACGAAATGTTCACGGTTGGTAGCACGGGCATTCAGACATCGCGTGACGGATACGTGGTCGACTTTGAAAAAGCCCCACTCCAAGAACGGTTTGAAGAATTTTGCGATAGTAAACGTTCAGACGAATACTTCCGCAAAACATACGGTCTCGAGGACGGACGCAACTGGTCTCTATCTGATGCGCGACACAAACTTAGAGCAGACCGAGAATGGCATGCTATGATTGTAAAGTGTCAGTTCCGTCCTCTCGATATTCGCTGGATGCTCTATCATGACAGCGTTGTCAACTGGCCTCGCCCTGAAGTCATGCCACACATGCTTCATCCCAACATAGCCTTAGTAGTCCCTCGCAATTACCAAGGTGGCATGTTTGATGCGGCACTGGTTAGTCGTTTCATTACTGAAGTAAAGACAGGTGAATCGACCAGAGGAAGTTATTGCTACCCGCTTTATTTGTATAATACAGACGGCTTATTTAAAACAAAGACCAATGACGCAACTCCGAACATTGACCAGACTCTTCTGGCAAGATTAGTAAGAAGTTTGAAGCTCAGCTTTGTATTGAAAGGGTTTGGTAACCTTAAATCGACTTTTGGCCCAGAAGATTATTTTAATTACGTCTATGCGTGTCTTTACAGCTTAGGCTACCGTAAGCGCTACTCTAGTTTGATTCGGAACGAGTTCCCGCGCTTGCCCTTGACCGAGAACCTTGAATTGTTTCGTGCGCTGTCTCAGCTCGGAGGCGAACTCGTTGCCATGCATTTGCTGGAATCACCCAAGCTCGACAAGCCCATCGCGGAGTTAATCGGTGGCCGGAAGCCGGAAGTCGATAAAATCTCGTGGTCGAAGAACACCGTGTGGGTGGACAAAGCGCAGACCATCGGCTTCAAGGGCGTGCGCGAGGACATATGGAACTTCCACATCGGCGGCTATCAGGTTTGCGAGAAATGGCTCAAAGACCGAAAAGGCCGCAAGCTATCTACAGAAGATATTAAGCACTATCAGCGCATAATTGTGGCGCTCAATGAGACCAGTCAGCTTATGTCTAAGATTGACGAGGCGATAGATCAACATGGCGGGTGGCCCTTGAAGTAGTTTCAGATCAATAATAGGTAGCCAGCTCAATTTACTACGAGGAGATTCACTATGGTTGATAAATTATTCGAAATATTGACAACATTTACCGATGAAGCTCAGAAGGCAGCACTTGATAAGTGTAAGGAGATTGGGCTCGACATAAATCGAGGTGTTGTAACGCTGGATGAATCATTTATAAATTTGACAGCAGCTAAGCACGTTCTCGTTGATGCGATAGAAAAAAAGAAATTGATTCAACTTCCGATTACTGTGCAAAAAGTATTGTTTACACAGGTTGAGTCTATATCACGCTCTATGGCCAACCTAATGACAAATAATGCAGATGAAGTTGTGAATCTGGCAAATTACATTGAGCAGCTAAATGTTGCTATCTGGCAAAATGGCTTGCACAATCTCAGTGATGAGGTTCTTGGTTATCTCGGCAAGATGAATCAGTTAAAAAGCCAGGAGGTCGAAATTGCGAAGCTGAAACGTGAGCTCGAATCAACGCTATCGCAAAAGCAGACATTAGAATCATTGCTCGCTGAAACGAGCCAAGCTGTGAATAGTCTTAAAGGTATCGTTTCTCAGTCTGAGGAATCAAACCAAAAAACTGCTGTTAATCTAGATAGCACAACAAAGGCCAGTCAGAACGCTGCAGCGCTTCTGGCTGCGATACAGCAAAATGATTCAGCTGCGACTCAACTGCTCGCAAGCACTAAAACGAGCAATGCAGAGGTGCTTGCTCTCGAACCAAAGATCAAAGAATTTTATTCGGCAATAGATCAATATAAAGCAAAAATTAATACAACATCTGATCAATCTCAGGAAGTTATTGATTCAAATAAAAAAGCGACGAACGATTTGGTCACGAATCTCCAACAACTAGAAGACCAAATTAAAAACCAAATTCAAAAAGCGACTGGTTTTTCCCTGTTTCATTCATTCCAAACACGTCAAATCGAACTGGCAAGTTCTAAAAAGTTTTGGGTATGGGCACTGGCTGGTTTGGTACTGGCTTCAATAGGCGTATCTCTTGTTGTGATTTTTACGACCACTTCTTTTGACGTTGCCTTTTATGGCAAGCTGTCAATGACATTGCCTTTGATCTATGCAATTACATTCTGTACTGTTCAATATGGACGAGAACGAAAGCTAGAGGAAGAGTATGCTTTTAAATCGAACATATCCATTTCACTTGTGCCGTACAAAGAATTAGTCGAAAAGCTCGTAGACTCAAAACAAGCAGGTGAGCGAGAGAAGTTTACGGCTTTCATAATTGATGCTATAACCAAGGTCTATACTTCTCCTACAGACAAAGTATTTGATTCTGAACATAAGGCAAAGCCCAGCCAGGCTGACAACCTTAATCAGCTGAATAAAATAATTGAGTCAGTCGTAAAACCACTTGAACCTTTGCTTAAAGCTTTACGGCATTGATGATAAAGCGAATCGAGTTTCGATAAATCGGAGGATGGGAAATGGCAAAAAAACGTGCCTTTATCAGTTTTGATTATGACCATGATCTTGATATAAAGAACCTTCTCGTCGGTCAGGCCAGAAATGCAGACACTCCGTTTGATATTGCCGATCTATCAATTAAAGAAGCAATATCGTCTGGATGGAAAGAGAAGGCAAGGACTCGAATAAAGGGGTGTGATGTCGTAATCGTAATATGTGGTGAATATACAGATACGGCAACGGGTGTCTCTGCGGAATTGACTATTGCACAAGAAGAAAGAGTCTCTTATTTTCTTTTATGGGGTCGTTCTGACAAGACGTGTGTTAAGCCGACCGCGGCTAAGTCTGGCGATAAAATATATCAGTGGACTTGGGATAACTTAAAGAGGCTGATTAATGGCGACCGATAATTCGCAAAACAGCAAAGGGCTCTTCAATGTGCCTATTGATTCTCTAAGGCCGGGAGAGCCGAGTGCTTCGTATGTTGAGCAGTATAAATTGTATCTAAGTTACCTGGATAAACTGGCGGATCGCCGACAATCAGCCAACTCCTTTTTTCTTACGCTCAACACGGGTCTTTGTGCAGCGTTAGCATTCTTATTGTCTAAAGATGCTAGTTCTGATATTAAGCATCTTCACTTTGTGATTCCATTCGCAGGGATCATATTGTCGGTTTTTTGGTCTAGGCTCGTAGCGTCGTACCGCCAGCTCAGCACGGGTAAATTTGAAATAGTTCATCAGATGGAAGCGTTCATGCCGCTTGCACCGTATAGAGCAGAGTGGGAAGTCCTCGGGCGAGGTAATAACAGCCAAAAGTATATCCCGTTGACTCATGTTGAGGTTTGGGTTCCTCGACTATTTATCGGAATGTATCTCGTCTTAATGATATTCACGGCCCCATGGAGTAGAATTATTGCCTTAATACGGTGTGCTTAAATGTGATGCTGAAGTTTAGGAGCTATGTATGCCTGACCAATCGCTTGACATAATCCTCGATAATAGCAACCTTCCTACAAAGGGCAAAGTCCGTGTTCTCGGGATAGACCTCGGCACGACCAACTCAACGGTCACGGAGGTCGTCTTTGATCCCGCGAGCTCACAAACGGCTTCCATCCGATGCCTTGAGGTGGAGCAATACACCACTGACGGTAATTACATCCATACGCTCGTTCCTTCTGCAGTCGCACTTTACAACGGCAAAGAGATTATTGGTGAAGGGGCAAAGCAGCTTCGGGCGCGTGCAACAGAAGCCGCTCTCGAACAGAACAAAAACCTCTTCTACGATTGCAAGAATGACATCGGCATTAAACGAACATACCACAAGGCCCCAGAAGGATACCGGAGCGCTGCAGAGATCGGCGGTAAAGTTCTTCGCTTTCTCCATGATGCCGCCAGAAACGAGAATGCCGAAGCGATAGCGAGAACCGTTGTCACTGTCCCCGCGTCATTTCAGGCAGCACAAAGGGCAGATACCTTGAAGGCTGCTACACTTGCGGGTTTGAAACTGAGCGGCGGCGATCTTCTGGATGAGCCAGTCGCAGCGTTCATAGACTACCTTGCAACTCATCAAGAAGGCATAGCGGTAGCTCCAAACGAATCAAAGAATCTCATCGTCTTCGACTTCGGCGGCGGCACCTGCGACGTAGCTATCTTCAAGTTGACCAAGCCCGCGGATTCGGACCGTTTGACCATCTCGCCTGTTGCGGTTTCCCGCTACCACCGTCTGGGCGGCGGGGATATCGATTCGGCAATCCTGTACCAAGTGCTCATACCTCAGATAGAGGAACAAAACGGACTGGCGGGCTTTGAGCTGGGTTTCTCAGACAAGAAGAAATCGATAGAGCCGTCTTTTATCGGACTCGCAGAGGCACTCAAGATTGGCCTATGTAACGAGATCACTCGCCTTGAGAAGTTCGGCACATATTTCCGCGAGGACAAGGAAAAGGTCGTTATAACTCAACCCGGCAAATACACGGTCAAGCTTGAGAACGGCAAGGTTCTTTCATTGACCTCTCCCAAGATCACGGCTGCTCAGTTCGAGGCCCTCCTCAAGGCGTTCCTTGATCGGGAGCTCCTGTACGCCCGCGAGACCGAATACCGCATGACCTGTTCCGTTTTCGCGCCGCTTCAGGATGCTATTGATCGAAGCCGCGTTGATCGGAGGGAGATGGATTACTGTCTTCTCGTGGGCGGTAGCTGTCTAATTCCTCAGGTTGTCGCTGCGGTCAGGAAGTTTCTACCGGCGAGTGAGGTGCTGACCTATAATGATCCCGAATCTATCCAGACGGCTGTTTCCCGCGGAGCCGCATGGCATGCCCTGTCCCTTGCGTTGACCGGGAGGGGATTGATCAATTCCGTGTGTCATGACACAATCGCTATTAACACCCAGTCTGGGCCTGTTGATCTCATCCCCAAAGGCGCACAGTATCCTTACCCCGCTGATGGTTCCTATGCCCGGGCCGATGGATTGGCTATACCTCAAACGTCGCTCCTGAAGCCATTTGACCTTACCGTTGAAATCGTGGCAAAAGAAGACGGGCGAAGCATCATCAGGGCAACATGGCAGATTCTTCCGCCGGTCCAGAAGGGAGATAAGCTCGCCCTCGAATACCGTTATGATGAAAACCAGGTGCTCGATCTTAAACTGAGGCTTGCCGACGTAGCCGGCTCTCCGGTGTTCACTCTTAAAACAGAAAATCCGCTCACCAACGTCGTGAATCCTCAAGCGCTGAAGCTTAAGATCGATTCGACCGAAGAAGAGCTCCGGACGAATCGGATTCCGAAAGAAAAGCAGGTCGATGCCATCGTGGAGCTAGCGGGGAATTATGCCGAGCTGCGACAGCATGAGAAGGCTGTAGAATACCTTGGAAGGGTCCTCCGAACAAAGAATAAACCCGATCCAATTATCCTAAATAGGATGGGGCTCTACTGCGGCGAGATGGGCGACAACGCTCGTCAGGAAAAGTTCTACCGTGAAGCTGCTGATAACGATCCGTCGTGGAATAGTCCGTGGTTCAACCTTGCTTATGTGCAGTGTAGTCAGGGAAAATTCGATGACGCAATGGATTCGATTAACCGTGCCATCAGCAAGGGAAAGCAATCGCCTCATTTTGTGCTGAAAGCCAGAATCTGTGATGGTCTTGGAGATGAAAAGGGCCATCGCGCAGCGCTCAAGGAAGCTATTGAGCTTGCCGGTCCCATCGAGTCGCAGAATGAATGGTGCCTCGGGTGGTTTATTGCAGCGGCTCAGATGTCGGGTGATCGTGAGAAGGAAGAGGCCGCCCGCGCGGAACTTAAGAAACGGCAGCTCGGGCCTAAACCCTCCGGAGATGACAGCTCCCTTCCGATCTTGTCCGGTAGTACGGGGAACGATTAAGTATGGCTACATGGCTTATCCCATTTTCGGATCTGACACCTGAACAACAGCGTGCGATCCAATTCACCCCTGATCGTCATCGGGTGATTTTCGGCGCACCGGGATCGGGCAAGACCCAAATCCTGCTTCACCGGGCAAATCACTTGGCGCGCGAGTTCAATGTCCCGCCCTCTCGTTTTCGCATCTTTGTTTTCAACAACGTTCTCAAAAACTACATTCAGTCCGCGCTCCGGCTCCTTGACCTCCCTGATGATTCGATTCTTACCTATGACAACTGGTGTAATCTTTACTACACCTCGAAGATCAGTGCGAGAATACCCAGGGACCGGACAAACCCAGGGCCGGATTATGATGCTATCCGAAAGGCAGTGTTTGAGCATGTCCGGGCATCAAGCAATGGAAAACCAGAGTATGACTTTATTCTCGTAGACGAAGGACAAGACCTTGACCCTGTTTCTTTCGAAACGATCAAGATGATCTCAAAGCATGTGACGGTTTGCATGGATAATAATCAACGCATTTATGATTCCGGGGCCGTAGAAAGCGAGGTCATGAGGCAGCTCGGTCTGAGCAAGAGAAACATGTCGCTGCTTGGAGCATATCGTTGCTGCCCTTATGTGATCAAAATGGCCTCACGTTTTATCGAGGATGCAAATGAACGTGAGATATACGTTAATCAGGCAAAGACCGACCAGACAGAACGACAGACGCCATTGCTCTATTACGCATCCGGGGCAGAGGACGCAAAGAAACGAATGATAGAGGTGATCAAAGCAAGGCAGGCCAAAGGCGACCGGATCGGGATATTCTTCTATACCAACAGGCATGTTTACGGTTACGCGAAGGGTTTAAAGGAAGCGGGTCTTGATGTTGAGGTTCAGAGAGCTCAGGACGGCACGAACTATCGGCCACTCGATTTTACGAGTGAGAGACCAAAGGTGCTGACATATCACAGCGCAAAAGGGCTTACCTTCGACACGGTCATCATGCCGCAACTCATTGAATCCTCATTCCCAGGCAGGCGGTCAGTTTCGATTGAGCGATTGATGTTCGTCGGTATCAGCAGGGCAACGAAGTGGGTGTTCCTGAGTACGTATGAGGATGCTCGGTTTCCGATGATCGATAAGATACTTCCTCTTTCAAAAGAGGGGTGCTTAACCGTACAGCACTCGGGGGAGAAAATCAATAGTCAGGAAAACGAGACAGGACATCAGAAGCCGGATGATCTAACGGATATGCTGTAGAAGTGATCGGTGATCATTTGTACCGCTTCTTCTTCTCCATCACCACCCCGACGATCCGGTATTCCTGGTCCTTGTTCAGGACGATGTCCTTGTACTTCGGATTGAGCGGGTGGAGGATTCTGGTGCTGTCGTAGCGTTTGTACTGCTTGAACGTGGCCTCTTCCTCGCTGTTCTTTGCAACAACATAGTCGCCGTTTCCCGCCTTCGCGGTCGGGCTGACGATCAGGATATCCCCCTCGTTGAACTCCGGCTCCATGGAATCGCCCTTCACCCGCAGCGCGAAGTTGCGCTCGCCCTTGATATCTGACTCGATCCATTCGATTGCGTCTTCCTCATGGAACGACTCGCCGGTCTCGGACCACCTGCCGGCCTGGACCCAGGACACGACAGGAATCTTCCGCATCTTGCCGAGCGTGGCGGGCTCCACATTCTTCGGCAGGTAGCCGGTCTCGCGCAGGAACTCCTGAGCGTCCGCGCGGTAGGCTTTCAGGATGTTCATCACCTTGTCGAAGGTGGGCGATTTCTTGCCGTCTTCGATCTCCATGATGTGCGTGTGAGACATTCCGGCGAGCTTTGCCGCCTCCCGGAGAGACATCTCCGCAGCCTCACGCTTGCTCTTGAGGTACTTCCCAACACGGTTCGTTTTTGCTGCCTTTTCCATGTGGCCATTATAGCTTACGATAAGCTTGACATGCAAGCTATTTTACCGTAAGCTATGGCAACCATAAAGGAGGTGTGCCATGAGAGAATTCGATCCGGGAAGGATCACCGAGCGGCGGCAGCAGCTCGGGATCACGAGGGCGAAACTAGCAGAATGCGCCGACATATCGCGCACGCACGTGTACGATGTGGAGGGCGGGAGGTCTGTTCCCACCGTAAGAGTCATCGCTAGGTTGGCGTACGTTTTGCGGGTCCGGGAAGGCTTTTTCTTTGTCGATTCTGTAAGCTATAAGAAACGGACACGGGAAAAGGAGGGCGTGCATGCTCGTTAAGCAGATCGTGAACCTGAAGAAGGTTGTGGTGGATTCGGATCTCAAAGTATCGCTCACGCTGGAATTCATCGCAGCGGATCGGGCGGGAAAGGAGCGGGTGTTCGAGCTGATCAAGATGCAGGGCGAGGTGCTCGAAGCCTCGTTTGAACAGGCCCAGGTGCCTATGCCGTTTCCGGTCGAGGCCCGCATCAGGAGCGGGGAGCATGAAGAATCCCACGTCTAAGGAGCGACATGGCCTCACCGCAAAAGGAGCACGGCTTTACGCCGATTGCCAATGAACTTCTCGACGCCCTTGCCAGAACACGGATACCCGGAGAAGCCCGCCAGCTGCTCGATGTCATCATTCGGCAGACCTATGGCTGGCAGCGCAAGACCGTGCGTATCACCTACAAACGTTTCTCGGACCTCACCGGCCTCCCCAATGGTCACATTTACCGGGGCATCCGGTCGCTCGTGGAACATCAGATCATCGAGGTTGGTGGGGAGGGCTATGGCGTTCAGAAGAACTACGATCGCTGGCTGTCCTACTCCAGAAAGGGATGCTCCGAAAGCGGAGTACTCCGAAAAGGGATAAAAACATGCTCCAAAAGCGGAGTAGGGCCTACTCCGAAAATGGAGTACGGAACAGGAAATATCGGATGCGAAGTCGCGGGGTTAGAGGCACCTAAAGAAAGAATTAAAGAAATAAAAGAAAACTCTCTCTCATCCACGAGCTTGAGCTTGCCAGAGAGAGAAGTGATCTTGAAAGACTTGAAGAGGTTCTACCCCACGCTGGTTGTTCCGGACGTGGTGTCAACCTCGCGTGCGTATCTCTTCCTTGCAAAGCTCCGTTTCAGAGAAATCAGCAAGGACGAAATACGAAATCCTTCCGCTTTCCTTATCGCCATGCGGGATGAGGACGTTACCCCGTACCTCGAACGGGATGCGCAGATCAGGGAACGGAATCGAAGACTTCAGGAGGTGAATGCTTGAACCTTCGCACCATGCGAACCACGGAGCACGACATTCAGTCCGCACTATTCACCTGGGCGCAGCTGCAAACCGTCCAGCATCCCGAGCTCGGTCTCATGTTCGCGATCCCGAACGGAGGCAAACGCGAGAAGCGCCAAGACAAGAAAGGCCGATGGTTCTCGCCCGCGGCTCAGAAGCTCAAGAAGGAGGGTGTCAAACCGGGCGTGCCGGACATATTTCTTCCCTGTGCGCGGGGAGGGTCCTACGGCCTGTTCATTGAGATGAAAGCTCCGGATGGCAAAGTGTCTCCGGATCAATCAGTCATCCACAAGCTCCTTAGGGAGGAAGGCTACGCGGTCATCGTCTGCTACTCGCTTGAAAGCGCGATCACGCTGATCACTTGGTACCTCATGGACATTCCAATTTCGGAAGACTTTCCAAAAGTCGGCAGAGCGTAGCTAAACCTGCTCGAAACGCGAATAAAGGAGACCTCGCCTTGATGAAAAAATGCTTCACGTTTTTTGTCTCAATCCTTCTGCTTCCGGTCATCCCGGCTTTCGCCGAAGACGGCGTTTCCGTTGTCGAGTACATCGTCAGGCACAACGCCAGAGCGCAGCAGGCGCGGGAGCTTGCGGATGCCGGATACTTCAGCCGGATATTTCAGAACGCGAAAGTGACCGGCACTCTCACAGAGAAGTATTTCAACGGCACTGATAAGAACACGACGGATTACACAACCACGACCGACACAACGCAGGCGGGGACCACGGCGGCAATCACGCTTTCGGTCCCGCTCCTGGACTCCCGCGAGGCCCGGGAGCGGACAACCGACATGCTCAAGACGATCCAGTCGATCCGCGAGACGGTCCTTACCTCGTTCAACCAGCTCCGGGAGAAGCAGGCAGCAGCCCGGAACCAGACCGCCCGGTTGAAAGAGCTTGCCGCATACGTTGCGTGGTTACAGCAGCGGGTAGATGCAGGCGTTGACTACCAGAAGGAGCTGTTCAAGGAAAAGATCGTGTTGATGAAGGATCAGGAGACGCTCGACCTTACGACTGCACAAGTAGTTGTCTTGACCGATTCGCTTCTCGGGCTGGTCGACGAGGGTTCACGGCCGCAGTTGAAAACCATGCTCAAGGAAAGGTGGTGATGCTCATGGGAGGACGCGGAGGTAAGGCCCCTAAGGGCGGAAGCGGCGGAAAAGGCGGAGGTGGCAAATAATGGCTACACGAAGCAGCAAGAACTGGAAAGCTAATATGCCTGGCGGCTGGGACGCGCTGAATACCCATGCGCTGTACCCAGCCGCCAATGTCTACGGCATCCCGATGTTGAAGTACACCGCTCCGCAAGAGATCCTCGGGCTGGTCCCGTTCAACAGCAATGAGCTTTTAGAAGGGTACGCCTGTCACTTCTTCCTGGACGACTACCGCTTTGAAAGGGTGTGGAACCGTCCTTCTGTCTATGTGCCCCGTCTCTCGCAGTTCCGGGTTGTCCTCACGCCGGATTTCTCTCTCTACACTGACTGGCCCCTGTCAGTGAACCTCTGGAACATATACCGCAGCAGGTGGCTTGGCAGGTATTGGCAGGAACACGGAATCACGGTCATACCGACTGTCGGCTGGGCAGGGGAGAGCTCCTATCCGTTCTGCTTCCAGGGCATCCCTGTCGGTTCTACCGTGGCGCTGTCTCCGCCCGACATCCGGTCAAGCGATGTGCTGTTCAAGTTCCTCGCCGGGTATCAGGCCATGCTTAACCGGGTGCGGCCGATCGCGGTCTGGAGCTACGGGCTGCTGCCGGATCAGGTCCGGGTCCTGGAGGTGGACGGCGAGAGCCCGAAGATCCTCGAGTTTCCGAAAAGGTGGCACTGATGTTCGCCCGGCTCTATCCCAAGATCGTCTCGAAGGTAACAGGCGCCGGCAAGCGGGCCTATGTCTATTTCCGGAAGCACAAGGACGGAAAGGACACGTGGCATTACATCAGGGATGGGGAAAGTCTCGTGGTGGAGGGCGGGCCGTCGACCGGCAAGACGTCGTTCCTCAACCGGCTGTCTGAGCAGCTCAAGAGGGCGGGGGAGAATGTCGTTTACATCGACGCTCTTGAACCAATGACCACATGGGTCAAGGCATGGAAGCTCTTCGGCAAGGACATCGACAAACGGATCGACATCTACATGCGCGCGCTGCCGGACACGTACTATCTGATCGTTGACAACGCGGAGAAGCTCACGGATTCGAAAAAGACCACGGTGCTCCTCGAACTCATGCAGAAGGCGAGGGGTACCGTGGTCGGCTGCTCCCAGTTCTCATGGCTTAATCCGAAGCTTAAGGTCAGGCTCAAGTCAGCCCGGATGCAGAGCCTTGGAGCCGGAGCGGACACCTACGACGCAACAATGTTCCTGATCGTGATCCTGATAGTCATCATCGCTGTTCTCGGGTTGTCGTCCCTTCTCTTTGTTGCAGCAGCTGTGCGGTACATATTCCAGGGCGTCAGGATGGGAGGTCGCAAACTATGACATGGGTTAGCCACATCGCGGTCGGCACGGCCACTGCGAAGCTGTTCGGGTTCAACTACTACCTTGCTGCAGTCGGGTCAGTGCTGCCGGACCTTGTAGAGCGGCTTTTGCCGGGGAGGGTGGCGCACCGGGGCCTGACGCATTCACTCGCTCTCTGGTCCATCACGCTCTTCCTGTCCTGGAACCAGCCGCAGATGCGGGCCGTGATCATCGGGGTCTGCGTCGGGCACCTTCTTATGGACTCACTCACCGTGACCGGCATTCCGGTCTTCGACGAGAACTCCAAGAGCCTGACTCTGTTCGGCGGAAAGATCAGGACCGGGAAGCCAGGGGAGTACATCATCGCCGGAGGCATCGCGCTAATTGCGTTCGTGCTGATCGGCTATTCCCCGTTCGCGTCGGACGGAGCGAAGCAACCCACATGGCAGGAGCTGCAGCAGCAGGGAGTGATCGATAAGCGGGAGTACAAGGAGAAGAGGTTCACGCTGCATTGAGGCTATACCACCACTCTATAAGGACAGGAGAAAAAGAAAAAATAGCTGTTTCCGAGGTGAAAAAGGGCTCCACAGCACAGGAGGAAAGTGAT
>JAEHJW020002702.1_pt1 | contig 24038 bp, 25 predicted proteins | sample 9271431 | NCBI WGS metagenome assembly JAEHJW02 | reverse complement strand
GTGATGTACATCGCCGCGAGCGTGCCGGCAGTTTTTTGGGCGTTGAGTCGCATAGTCAAAGCCTCTGGTCAGTATATGACAATTGCTGCGGGGCTTCCAGAGCGGCCAGCACCGCCCGCTTGGTCCAGCCATCGCCGAACGTAGGCCAGCCGGCGTCCTCGCGGTACGCCTGAAGCCGCGCCACAGTGAAGTCCGCGATCAGGTGCGTCATGTCGTACGTGCGCAGCGCGTTGAGCGTGACCGGCCCTATCACGCCATCGACGGTCACGCCGGCTGCATGCTGCATGAGGTGGATGGCCGTGCCGACGCCTTGATTGACCGCGCAGTCGAACGCGACGAAATCTATCCCGCGCGGCAACTCGTTGCCGCTGATCGGCGTCCAGTATTCGCGCTCATAGATCGCAATCGCCTGCGTGCGCGTCAGCGTGCGGATTTGCTCTGCGGTCATGTCGGGGTGTTCGGCGAGCGCGATGCCCATGTTCGTCAAGCCGCCCGGATCGGCTGGATCATCGACAAGGCCACCCTCGCGGCGCAGGACAAAACTTACGGCAGCGTCGAAGTCTATTTGCATCACAGGTTCCTGCATGACGGCAGCGGGTAGTACTTGCCGGTATAAGTGTAATACGACTGCATTTCCTGGCCGATCTGCTTGTCGTATCTGCTCTTAAGAGGCCCGCTGAGAAGATTGCACCGCGCGATATCCTGACGCAGCAGCATGCCAGCTATGTCCTGCGCCCAATGCGCTCTCTGCTCTCTGCGAATCTCGGCGTAGTTAGTAGTGGCCTGCGTGGACAGATGCTCGATGCGTGTAGTTAATTTACGATTCAGGTTCAGCACGTAGCTCTGCCTGGCGAAGCCGCTGAACAGGGGCGAAAACCCACCGAAGGCTAGGATAGCTCCGAGAACTACGCCGGCGAGTGCAAAATAGGCCGCAATCGAGGCTGGAATGCGTAGTTTTTCGAGAGTCATTGAACTGACCAATTCTAGGAATGCGCTCATAGGGAATTCACGGTTTAAAAAAGGAATTCACCGCCCCAAGTTTAACTGCTGCTTTGAACATGGTGTCCGTAGCCAAACACCCGTAAGCGGTCAAACCGGCCGGCGTAGTCGGATCCAGCAGATGCGGCAACTCTGTCCACCCGGACGCTGGGATGGCCCCAGAGTCGAGCGCAACGACATACCCTCCCGTCGGCAGACTCATCCAGTGGTAGCCGCCGCGCGGATGGTACTGGGCTGGATCAGGGGGCGTCGTAAAGGTGTAGTACGTTTTCATTCACTGACACGCGTATTTGTTGTGGCACAAAATGCCATTCAAGTAGTACAGATGGGGCGCGTTAACCTCGACACTCACGCGCTGCGCAAGGTGTTCATCGAGCACAATCGCGACCACGCGCGTATACCCGCAGTCCGTTTGGATCACGTCATTGACTCGCAAGTCTACCGCGTAACGCTGTGCGCCGGCAGGGTCAACGAATCGGTGGCCTTCCGCCACAATCAACTCTACGCCATTCTCAAATGCAACGCGACGCCAATCACGCCATGGAACCACACCCGGGGCACGCACGGTGGTAACACCCCCGGGGCACGGAAGCGTATCTCCGGCTTCGATATCCTCGGCAAATTTCCAGCTGCCATCGCCCATACGCACACGCTGGCGACCCGCTACGCAACACGCGCCGCCTGTGCCCCCACCTCCAGTGCCACCGCTTGCAGCGGTCGTCATGGAAAGCCACCCAAAGTTGAGATTGGCTTGTAACGACGCTACAGCAGCCACCGCCGCCGTCTGGCTCGTGTAACAAATCGCGGGGGTGCCGACGGCCCCGGAAGCTCCCGTCACAAAGCTGACCGCCCCGCTCGTCTCGTCGTAGTAAGCCGCGCTGTAGTAAGTGGTGGAAGCACTGAGCCCCGTCACCGCTTGACTCCCAGATCCGACCGCCGTAGTCGTCCCGTCCATGCGGTAGAGGGTGCCGGCTGTCCAGGCAGGTGTGACACTCGCGTCCGTGCTGCTGTAGGAAAAAACCACCGAAGAGGCGCCAGAAGCCACAGAACCCTGGGGAGCCATGGCGCCATTGATAGTGGAGACGCGTCCGGTCTGATCCAGCGTCCAGGCGCCTGTCCCCACTACGACGGTCGAGGACGGCCCTCCCGGGTCCACCTGATTATTCGCTCCGGACCAGGAGAAAGACGACTGTGGAGAGATACTAACATTGAAAATACCGTTGGTGTACGCACTCATCAGCGCGTATATTTCCCAGGCATTATTGCTCGGCGAAGTGGACCCTCCCACCGCCACAACTGCCAGTCCAGTTATACACTGACTGCCTCCAGCCGTGTACCACGTAGCTCCGGAAATGTTCGGGGTACCCGCATTATCGCCCGCACGAACAAGAATCTCACTTCGGCTTTGTTGCGCGTTGTTGGTGTTAAAGCCTTGACCCCCAAGGTACTCTATGCGCAGAGCCTCTCCATAATTCGCAAATGTCCAGGTCCCCAGAAGCACCCATTGAGCAGAACTGGTGGACGCTCCCCAGAAATAGCTGAGCTGAGCAACACGTCCTGTAGTGGGGTCGTCCGGGATATACGCCAGAGTCTTGTTCAAGTGCCCCGTCTGGCTGAAGTCGATAAGGGCTCGATTGTTCGGATCAACCGAAGCAACGCCTGCCATGCCGGCCGCATTAGTGACCGCAAAGCGCGCGGTTCCGTCAGCCATGTTGCCGAGGTTTTTGTTCAGGTAGGCGCGGGACATGTCGATCCCACTCGCCACCACGATATTGGTGCTGTCGATGGCCGCATTCGCTCGGCCAGCGCCCTGTGAGATGGTGGCCGCTGCAACGCCGTTAACGTTGCTCGTGTCGTTCGCGGTGTGAGTCGCCGTTACATCTGCGGAAGCCTCTGCGGGCTGCAAGCTCTGCACCGTCGAGCCATCGGTGTAGGTGATGGCGGCCGCCGAGGTCGAGCCTGCGATCTGCCAGTTCGCATTGGTCGTGCTCGGCGCGCTGTTCGAGTTCTGCGCCACGGCAACCCAGTAGCTCCCCGAATACGTGACCTCTGCGCCCACCGCATAGGTATCCGTCGAGGACCACGCGCCGACGAACTCCGAATAGCTCCCCACTGCCTGCCATGCGGAGACGCCCGTCGCGGGCTGCACATTGGTCGAGTCGGCAAGCGCAACCCAGTAAGTGGGTCCGTAGACCACTTCGTCCCCGGTAAGGTAGTTCGCGGTCGATGACCACGCGCCCCGGAAGTTGAACGCGACGTTGCCCGCGGTGCGTGAACTCAGGATCTTCGAGTAGAAGCCATCGGGGTTATTGTCGAGTAGCAGCGGCGCCGAGCCATTCTGGAAGGACGGCAGCAAGCTCGGGCGCCCGTAGAACGGCGAGAGCATGAGGCCATCTAGCCAGACGGTCTGGCCTGCGCCACCTGTGAACGTGAACGATAGACCGAAGGCTGCGGAGGTGTCCGCGACCAGGTTCAGCGCATCGTACAGGCGGTCCCAGCCGGCCGAGTCGAGCGTCGTCGTGAACGTCGCGGAGTAAGCGGTGCCCGCACTCGTAGTGACCGTGACTTCGCTGGCGACCGCAGCGCTTGCCTGCTGGAAGAAGCTCACCATCCACTGCCATCCCGGCTGCATGGGCCACGCAGTATCTGCCGCCAGCGTGAGGACAGCCGGCGAGCCCGTTAGGCTAACTTTGTAACTGCCGGCGCCGAAAAGCTGCTTCGTCGCATCGAGCGCCACGGTGCAGTTGCTCACTGACGCGATCGGCGGTAGCGCGCTGCCGGCCACCAGCGCATACTGCTGCGGGATGGCGTTTACCCCGGTTGCGCCCCCTGCGGCCTGGATCTGCGCAAGAACCTGCTGCGCCCAGAGCTTCAGCGCCTGCGACACGCTCGACGGGACGCCAGCGAGCGGCGGCATCACCGGAACCGATGAGATTGGCGTGAGGGTGGAGGCGGATGAACAGGTCATTCTTGGCGCTCAACCGGCCGATCAAGGCGAACATGGCGCCGATCTTTTCCAAGGCGGCGGCCATATTTTTCTGGCTCTCGTATATTGCGGCGCTTGTGGCGAGAAATCACCAGAGCGCGGGTATCTTCGCCGTCATGGCGGCGCTGTGCTGGATATTTGGGAAATCCTGGGCTCACCGGGCCACCACTCCCTCAGCGAGCAAGCGAGCCAACGAGGATGGCGGTTTTCCCGCTGTGATCAGCGGCAGCGCGCGGCCGCTCAGCCTTAGAGCAGACGGTGGCTCCGGAGCACCGCGCGGCCCGAACGCCGCGTCCTGATAGAGGTCCGAGCCGAGGATTGCGCGCACCACTGGCGGGAGGGCGAAGGCCGGAAGGGCCTTCAGCGCCGCCAGCGGCTTCAGGATCCCGAGACCGCCTTCGAGCTTGAGGTCTAGGGCAGACAGCGGGCCCTCGTTGCGGATCTTGCTCAGGTCCTGAAGCGCCCGCGGGAAGTGCTGCGCGGCCTCGGCGACATCGCGGAGGTTCCCCGAGAGCGGCGCGCCACGGTCGAGCTGCTTGGCGAGGTTGAGCGCTGACACTTGACCCTTCCCGGCCCGGAGCGCCTGGTCGACGCTGTTGATCTTCGCGAGCTGCACGCGGGCCTGACGATAGCGATCAATCAGGTCATTGCGCGGCACCGGGGGCTTGGCAGAATCGGCTATTTCCCGCAGCTCGCGCTGCACCCGCGCGATGGTTTCGGGCTTATCGTCTCCCCATGACTCAAGTGTCGCATTAGCTCGCGCTGGGTCGGCTTTCATGGCCTCAGCCGTCAAATCGGTCAGGTCCGGCGGCTCTGCGCCCGCGGGCCCAGCGGGCGCTTCCTGCGCGACCTCCGCGAAGCGGCGAGTGTTCGCCACGCTGTAGGCCGGCTTGCCGCGCAGTTCCCCGTCGAGTGAATCGAGCAGTGCGTTGGGGTCGTAGTGGCCCGCAGCATCGGCAACGGGGTAGCCGGCCTGATGGAGCGCCTCGGCCGCTTCGTCGAATGACATACCGCCCTGACGGAACGCGCGCTTGAGCCCGACACGCGCGGCGCTCGAGCGCATGTCGGCCGGGTCGAGGCCCTGCGCCACGGCTTCCTCGGAACTCAGGCCCTTCGGATGCTTCGCGAGCCACTGCAGGATGGAATCCTCGCGCGGGTCCGACTCGACCATGTTGCGCTTCGGCAGCGGCGCCTTCGCGGGGTCATAGACAGGCGCCGTGCGCTCAACGGTCGGGGCGCGACCATTGGCGATGGCCTGCAGGTGCCTATCGATTTGATCCTCCAGCGCATCCGCCACCGCACGCTGCGCATGGCCGAGCGCCTGCTGCATCGGGTTATAGCGCGCGCCGATGTTCGAGCTGGCGTCCCGCCGCAACTGGCGCGCCTTGGAGACGGCATCGCCGGCGTCGAAGTTCTCAAGCGAGCCATAGCCTTCTTTGAGGCGCGCGATGTCGGCCGGCGTGTCGAAGCCGAAAGAGCCGCCGCCAGGATTGGCGATCGCGGCGATCTTCTGGCGGAAGGCGTCGTCCACCGGCACGTTGCCGAGTTTAGCCACCTCACCGTAAACCGCATTTGGGGCAGCCTTGGCGTCCTTGAGCGCGGCCCGGCTGAGTGGCCCATCGATCCCGAGGTCTTCGCCTGCCAAGCGACCGACCGTTGCGGCATTCACCCGCGAGAGTGCGCGCTCGAGCTTCGCGGTGCCGGTGAGCGATTCGATGCCGCGGCCGATGACGCCACCGGGGACCTGCGCCTGGGTCGGGGTGAGCTTGATGCCGGCCTCCCGCGCCGCGGCCACTTCAGGCGCGACGTCCGGGCCAGGGTCGGCTGGCGCGTCGCGCAGACCGGGCAGCTCACCGCCGGCGAGCATTGGCAGCCCTTGGATCCCGGCGTTAGTGAGCGCGCCGGCGAGCGGGCTCCCGGTAAGCGAGGCGACCTTACCGCCCGCCCAGTTGGCGCCCTTAGCGAGTTCGCGAAAAGGCCAGCTTATCGCTTCCACTCCGAGCTTTCCGCCCTGTGTGCGCGGCTGATAGGTGAGGGCGTTCTCGAAGCGTTTCACTACGGCCGCAGGCGCCGGCAGTGACTTATCGAAAAGGCGCGCGCCAGCATCTCCAAGACCAGCGAGGCCGCCGGCCACCTGCCCGAGCATGCCAGTGCCCAAAGAAAGGGCGGCCTCTGTGGGGCCTGCGAGGCTGCGCCAGGTAGGCGGCCGCAGCCCCGGAGAAACTGCTGGCGACGGGGGGAGCAGCGCTGCGAATGCCGGCGGCAGCCCAAGCGCGCCCCCAGTTGGCGCAGCGCCAGTGCTCGGCATCAGTGCGGCGAAAGCAGGTGGGAGCGGTGCGCTCACGGCTGGCTCGCGTAAGTCTCAGGAGACGGGGCCCATCCCTGCGCCGCAGCCCGGGCCCACGCCGTCAGGAACGGCCGCGCCTTGGCCCCCATCTGGGCGATCATCTCGCGCTGCATGGGCGGCGACGCGCTCGCAATGATGAAATAGGCCGGGTTCGAGTTTGCGATGAACTGGGACTTGACCGAGTTCACGCCATTGACGTTCTGCGCGTTGTAGTACGACTGCGCCCGAGCGGCGCGTGCCTGCTTGTAGCGCGCCATGCCGTTCATGTACGCCGCCATCTTCTGGAAGCCGTCCGGGGACAGCGTGAGGTTCGGCACGCCGCGGCCGAGGGTCGCGAATACCTGCGCGGCCTCCCGCGACCCGAGCGAGCGCACCAGCGTCGATTGCAGCTGAATCGACATCTTCGTGCCTTCCTGCGCGCTCCCAAGCTCACGCATCTGCGCCGGCGAGATGACCCCGATGCTGTTCAGCCATTGCAGACCCTTGATCCGCGCCTCGGCGAATTGGCCCGGACTGAAGTTGTGCGTAGCGGCCTGCAGTTCCTTGACCTGAGTGAGGGTGTCGACGGCGTCGCCAGCCTCTTTCTGGTAGCCGGTCTCGACTTGGTTGGCCTGCTCGACCTGGGCCTTCGTCATCTGGTATCCGAGCAGCCCGCGGCCCGCCGAGTAGATGCCGCCAGCAGCGGCGACCGACGGAGCGATAGGCGGACCGGCTCCGGGGAGCATCGTTTGCGGCGGAGCCGCCTGAGTCTGCGCTGGAGCGGCCTGCGGAGGGGCAGCTGCGGGCGCAGGCGCTTGACCAAGGGGGGCGCCTTGCGGGGTGCCTGGAGCCTGGAGAGCCGCAGGTGGCACTGGCGGCGTCTGGGTTGTGGGCAGCGGACCGGGGCGCCCCGCGGCCTGCGCGGCGTTCGTGAGGCCGACCTGGAGGCCGATCATCTTCTGCATCGCCGCCTGCTGCGCGGCATTGTTCGGCGCGGTCGGCATGACGGGCCTGAAGCCCGCTGGCGCTTGGCCGAGAGTGCCGCCGGCGACCCCCGGTGGGCGCGTCACATAGTGCTGCGCGAGCTGGTATGGCAGGGTAGCCGCAGCGGCACCACCGGCCTTGTTCGCGGCGTTCGCAGCCAGCACCCCGGGAGCGCCTGCGGCCTGCGCGAGCGCCCCGGTCCTGGGGTTGAACACAGACGCCTCCGGAACGGCCCCGTGCGCGGTCTGGCCCGCGCCCTGGGCGACTTTCGCGGCAGTCGTCAGGGTAGCGCCAGGCCCCTGCGTCACCGGCTGGTAGCCGGCCTTGATCTGCGCCAGCCGGTTCGCCACGGTCGGGTCGGACGCCGCATTCCAGCCCATGAGGCTGTCGACGCGGTACGCCGCCGCGGCCCGCTGGTGCGCCGGGAGCTTCGGGTTCATCGCGTCGCGGAATGAACTCTCGAGCGCGTGGGTGCGCATGACCTGGTACGGCAGGAGCGCCTGCTGCGTGATGGCGTTCTGCAGCGACGCGGACCGCATCTGCTGCGCGCCCTGGTCTGCCATGCCGAATGCCTGGCCCATGGACACCGGCGTCAGCATGTGCGGCGCCGCAGCAGCGCCGAAGCCCTGCGCCATGCCGAGAAGTCCAGCGTCGTTCGGATTCGAATAGACGCTGTTCACGCTCTTGAGCAGGCGCGAAAGGACCCCTGGGTCGTTCGCCGGCGGGACCGCAGGAGCTGGTGCGCCGCTCACGCGAGGGCTCCTAAAGCGCCGCCGAGTAATGCACCCCAACCGCCGCCTGCGCTTCCGCCGAGGGCATTCCCGATGAGCGACCCGGGGATTGCCCCGCTGAGCGCGCCCGCGCCGACGTTCGTGTAATACGGCGTGCTCGCTGTGCCCCCTGGCATCGCGCCCAGCAGGCTCCCGTAGGACGAAAGCTGCGCCCCAGGAATCGAGAGCGCGGTGCTCCCGGGCATCAGGTTCTCGCCCTCGAGCTGGCTCGCCTGCCCGAGCCCGGCGGTCATGTTGTTGAGCGTGTTATTGTACGCGCCGCCGTAGATATCGGACGCCACGTTCGCCATCTGGGATGCCTGCACGGGCGCACTCGCCTCGATGTTGCGCCCGCTCCCGGCGAACTGCGAGGCGAGGTTGTTCTGGATCTGGTTGTCAGCGAGCTGGACCATGCCCTGAAGCGACGGGTTAGTCGCAGGATTGAGGAGCGATCCGCTTTCCAGGTTGCCGTAATAGCCCTGGCCGGCCGCACCGATCGGGTTCGACGCGGTGGCGCTCTGGAGCTGCGTGAGCCCCTGCGTCTCCAACGACTGGTCGGCAGACGTGCCACTGCCGTAGATGGAACTCCCCTTCCCGGCCAAGTTCTGGTAGTCGCTCGTCAAGTACGACGGCGGTCCGGTGGTGGTCGTTGCAGTTGATCCCTTGGACATGGTTCACCTCATCATCATTGCGCCGGCCCGCAGCGCGGGTGCAGCGCGCGAAAGTAGTGCGGTGGCAGGGCTCGCGGCAGCTGAAGCCGCGCTGCCCGAGAATGTCGGCAGCCCAGCGATAGTCTGCCCGGCGATGCCGAGCTTAGAGGACGGCGTAATAGCGCCCGACATCCAGTCGCCCAGTAGACTCGTCAGCATGGTATTGATGCTGTTTCCTGCGGTCGCCCCATTCGAGGAGACGATTGCCGATGGCGCGACGTAGGCGTTTTTCGACTGAAGCCACGGCTCGACGACGCTCGAGTAGAGCTGGGAGGCGGAGTCGCCCGAGAGAGACGGATTGGCAGCGATGGCTTGGTTGACCTGGCCTGTCATCTGATCCATCAGATTCTGCTCGCCCATGCGCCCAAAGACCTGTTCGAGCGCCGTGCTGTGCCCAGGGGAGTTGTTCTTTGCATCCATGATCCCGGCCAAGTTCTGGTATAGATTAGCCGGAGACTCGCTCGCCAAGATCGACGGGTTCGACGAGGCGCTCTTGGCGATGCTGTTCCACGCCGTGGTTTCCGGATCGGGCCTGCCCCCCCCGAACGCCGAACTCAAGGCACCGGCCGCCCCGCCGAGGAGTCCTCCGATGGCGGTGCCAATGCCTGGGAGAATCATCGTACCGATACCTGCACCGGTTTCAGCACCACCAAGCGCGTCACTCCCGGTCGCCCCGGACTTGTAGTTGTTGATCTCGTTGTAGAGCGAGTATCCAGTCCCGAGCGCCCCAAGGGCGGTCGAGGCATCCCCGGCGAGTCCAGATGTGGCACTCGAGCCGGCGCCGGAGTTCGCGAGTTCCTGCGCGGCTGACTGACCGGCTTGATTTGCCGCCTGAGAGACCGCCGCAGTTGACACCGGAGCGAGCTGCGAGGCGGTCAGTGGCGCAAGCGAGCCGGCTGTGAGACCCATCGCGCTAGCCAGCGATCCAGCGGTTCCAGAGGACCCCAGGGCATTCGCGAGTTCGGCCGCCGCTTGGGAGCCAGCCTGCGAGCCGACAGAGCCTATGGCGCTCGTGGCAACGGGTGCGAGCTGTGAAGCGGTCAGGGGTGCTCCCAGAGATGCGCCGTTCAATCCCATAGCGCTCGCAAGCGATGGGGTTCCAAGCGCGCCGTTCAGCTCGGATTGCGCTGACGCGCCCGCTTGGTTCGCCGCGGACGTCACCGCGCCAGTTCCCACGGGGGAGAGCTGGGAGGCGGTCAGGGGGGGCCCGAGCGAGCCCGCAGTGAGTCCCATATCGCTGGCGAGTGATTTTCCACCGAGAAGCCCAGAAAGCGTCTTTCCAAGGCTCGAAATCTGGGAGGCGGAAAGCGACGACGTGGGGCTCGAAGAAGCTCCAGAGCCGCCGAGACTGATTGACGGGACAGTTCCGCGGGCCGCGGCCGTCGTGTTCTGAGCCTGTGGCATCACAACGACACTGGTGCCACCTCCGCCGTACGGGCTCATCGTAGGTGCGGTAATCGCGTTCAGGTTCGACAGGATGCCCGCGAGCGAGTTTTGAGGCTGCGCGAAGTTCGCCATCTGCTGGATGCCGAGCTGTTCGGCCGATGGGCCGCTCGGTGCCTGACGTTGAGGCTGCGAGCCGATCATGAGATCGCCTTGCGCATGACGTGGGCTTCCAGCTTGTACTCTGGGGCCGCCCGACTCCATCCATTGCGTCCAATGACCATGAGGGCGGCGCAGCCGAAGTGCTTGGCGTGGCGCGTCAGAATCTCGTCGGCCTCACTGAGCCACGCGTCGATGCCCTCACCCCCGCAGAGCACGATCATGCAAATGCGTTCGAGGGGGAACTGTTGTATTTCAGTGACGAACGCCACACGCCCTGGGACGTGCCAGAGCCAGAACTTGCCGCGCAGGCAATCGGCCTTCACGCTCTCAGCCGATAGACCGGTCTGCTTAGCGAGAGCCTTCGAGAGCAGCGGCTCGACCGCGGGCCACTCGCGCTCGATGTCCCAGAGAGGTATGTATTGAAGGCTCACAGCCACCCCGACTGAACCGGCCACACGGTCGCGCCCACCGCGAACCCAAAGTCGCCAGCAAGCGAAACACCGAGCCGATGATAGACGCCCTCAGATCGCAGACCCACGACCGCATCGCGCTGGTTCCCCGGGTAATATGGGGTCCAAAGCACCGGATCCTGCTCACGGGCGCGGGCCGCAGCGCGCATCTGCGGTATCCCCTGGCTCATGGCGCGCATCTGCGTGATGATCGCCCGACCGCCTTGGTTGAAGTTGAAGTCGATCGTCTCGAGGACTGCGGTCGATGGCGCGCCCGTGAATCCCCCGTAGGCATGCGTCGTCGTGAATCCGAAGGGAGCCCACGCGCCGTCAGACGTGAGTCCTTGGAAAAGCAGCTCTTGCGGCTGCTGGCAATAACTCCAGATCTGCTCGACGTAGTTGTACGCGAGGATGGAATCGAGCGTGCTCCCAGAGTTCGACTGGAACGCGAAATATACCACCTTGTTGCGCGTATCAGCAGCGGCGCAGACGGTCCCGAGAGCAGATGGGAGCGCGTTGTCGAAGAACCAATTGTCAACCTGCTCGTAACCGATGGGCGTCGTGTTGTTCCCATCGGTCACGAAAAAGCCATCGGGGGAGGCGAAGTAATACTTGTTCCCCACGCGCGCCACGGCGTTTTGACCGAGCGCGCCGCGCTTCTTCTCGTAGGTGTAGAACTGGAAGACCTGATTGCCGCCGACGTACTCGCAGCGCTGAATTCCGGAGCGCTGGAACAAGAGCCCGAAGCTCTCGTTATCGGAGATAGCCATCACTGGCCCGTACTCCGGATACAGAGTTTGCTCGCCAGCTTGCGCTGCATAGGCGGCCTGCGTGTCCGGCGTCGGCCAGCTCGCGCCATTGGCAACCGCCGACCACTGGACGCCGTAGGGGAGCGCGTTCACGGTGCCGGGGTTGAGATTGCCGGCGAACACGAAGTCCCGGATGACCCCAAGGACAGCAGCCTTCGGCGCCGGGTCCGTGTCATCGAGGTCCGCAAAGTTGACGCCGGAGCCCATTGTGAGCGTCTGGATCGGGTCCTTACCGTCCGAGGCATAGACACAAGCGCCGTAGACCTGAAAGCTCCACGCGGCAGCCGTGTATGCGCCAGCGGTCTTTGATCGACTCACCCAGGCACCGGATTCGAGCGAGTACAGGTCTGTCGCTGTGCCTGCGTACACGTGGAGATCGCCGTTCGTGTCGTAGCCAGCGATGGCCCCGAGACACGCCGACGGGAGCGCGGGCCCACCGACCAGCGGATAAAATGGCCTGTATCCCTGCGCCGTCCATATGCAGTTCTGCGCCGTCGTGAGCGCAATCTGGCCGCCGTTGAAATACTCCTCCATGTTCGGGGGGAACACTGGATTGACCAAATGCGGGCGGTCCGGCTTCCACGCACCGAACTTGTACGAGAACGGTCCGAGCGGCTGCTGCGGCATCAGAATACCCCACGCACGCGCCCAAGGGCGATGCGGCCGGGGTTCTTATACATCATATTCGATAGCGCCTGCTGCTCCAGCGCCTGCATCATCTGCGTTTGTTGAGAGTCGCGGATGTAGCGGGCATAGATGTTCTTCAGCGTGCGCGAGCGGATCAGCTCCTCGGCTTGCGTCGTCCACACGTTCGAACTCGACCCCACCAGCGTCCAAGTGACGGTGCCGTCCGTCGTGGTCGCACCGAGCACGGGGGGAATCGCCGCGGAGCCGATGCCCGAAGTGGTGGGCGTGCTCATCGTCGGCCACGCGGGCGCTGCGCTCCCAGTGGTGCCTGCGACCGAGCACTGCTCGACGTTGCCGTAGCTGTCTGTCACGGTCTGGCCGACCGTAAATGCGGTATCCGCAGCCCATTGCGAGATCGCAGTCATCAGCGGCAGCTGCGCGACGATGCCCTTGATCTGCACGGGGAGGCCGCCCTGCGGGGGCGGGAATAGGCGGATCTGGTTAGACCAGAGCGAAAAGATGATCGGATAGCTCGTCCAGAATACATCGCCCCAGTCGATCCGGTCGATGTACTGCTCAGTGACAGCGTGCAGCTTGTAGGTGTAGTTGCCGATCTGAGAGAGCGCGTCCGTCACCCGCAGGAAGTTTGCCGGGAGCGGGTAGTACCGCTGCCCGGTAACTGTGTTAAACGGGACAGTTGACGCCTCGTTCCAGGGAAAATTCTCGTACTGATACCACTCGATCGCAGAGGCGATCTCGACCTGAATTTGCGTCTCGAGGTCCGAGCGCGACAGCTCATCAGCAATCCGGGACTGCAAGGCCGTATAGCTCATGCGCGACGCACCTCAAAGTGGGGAGGCGCGGCTGCGCCTCCCCGTTGCTCATCAATCACTCAGAGGCTCAGGTGAACCCACCGAGCTGCGGGTCTTCGTAGCAGCGCACTGCGACGCGAACACTACCAGCCTTGAAGGTCGCAGCAGCCGCCGTGACCTGCACCTGGATGATATTCGAGCCCGCGTTGCCGCCTGCCATCTGGCCGGTCTCGCCGCTGCCGAGAGGGTAGATATACCCAGTGGCACCGGCGACGTTCGAGGTCTGCACGCCTCCTGCGTGACCCGTGGTTGCCCCGGTAATGAATCGCCCCGGGGTTGTGCTGTCGCCGACTTCGAGCGTGACAGTCGGCGTGGCGTTCGAGTCGAGCTGGTCGGTGTCGAGAATGACGGACTCGATCGAATAGCCGTTCGGCACGCGGCAGACCTGGTAGATATCTCCGACCGCAGCGGACGCGACCGCCACAGTGCCGAAGATGGTGAAGTCGGCACCGCGCCAGTTCCCGCGAACGAGGGCGCTGCTGACCTGAGCTGAAGTGTAAGTTGCCATTGATCACTGCTCCCGTTAGTAGGTGCCCTGGCCGAAGGTCGGGGGATAGCTCGCCGCAGAGCTGTGCGGCGCGGCATAGGTGGACACCACCATAGCGCCGAAGTCCTGCGAGTTGAACACCGCCTTCTTGATGCCGAAGATGCTGCCCGCGCTGATGCCGAGCATGTTGCCGTAGTCGAACATCTCCTCGACCCAGGTGAAGGTTTCTTTCGAGTCGCCGCGACCGAACGCGAGCGCCCCGGCCTGCGCGCCTGCCACGACGCAGCGCGCCGTGTTGTTCACGTAAGCGCCGTTGTACACCGCAGGGGTGACGCGGTACGCCTTGTGCAGGATGCAGCCGTTGTATTCCCCGAGTGCGCCGGTATAGATCGGGTTGTCCGACACCTCGCCGCCGGTTGCCGCGGCCTTCTCGATGTCGAGCCACTGCCCGGTCGAGACGGACACGCGCATGTCGGTGACCTGGAACGGGTGCATGAAGCCGACGTACTTCTCCTCGCCTTCGACCTTGATCGGCCGGATGAGCGGCGAGCTGTCGTAGGCCGCTTCCACCGCAAAGTCGATCAGGTTCAGGTTGAACACGTTCGACGACGCGAGCGCCCCTTCATTCGCCACTCCGCTCGGCAGGATGATGCGGGTCGGCGCTATGGGGCTGTTGTTGCCCGTATACGCCGTGTTCGTCTGCATCGTGTTGCCGCAGAGGTGGTTGAAGAACGCGGTGTCCATACGGTTCGCCCACCAGTCCTGAAGCCCGAGCCGACCTTCCTCGCGCAGCTCGAACGGAACGCGCTGCTGAGTCATGCGGCCGCCCACGTTCACAGCGTGGCGGAGCTGGTCGATCAGGATCTTGTCGGCGTAGGTGGTCAGCGCCTCTTCCTGACCTTCGAGGACGCCATCGCCCTGGACGCCGGCGCCCACAAGCTGCATGCGCAGGCCGTAGTTGACGGTGTCGCCGGCTGACTTCTCGGCGTCGTCGAGCTGCTGGATGACGTTGTTGCCGTCGTCCGAAATGAAGTTGCGGAACCACGTCTGCTGAATCGCCTCGACGAAGAGCTTCTTCGCCCAGAGCTTTACCGCGAGAGGGTCATTGCCTTTATCTTCGCCCGGGTTCGCTACGCCCTGACCGCCTTTCGGCTGCTGCATGTTCCCATGCAGAGGAGACTATCTCATCGCTCGGTAAAGAGCGCCGCGCGCTTCCGGCCGCTTGGCCGTACGGGGCTTCCCCCTAGTCGTTACGCCTTCCCATTACTGGGCTTGGCTCGGTGTTGCCGGGTCTCGGGTTTCACCGAATTCACGCGGTTTGCAAGGTGATGCTTTGTGGGGACACGTCCCACCGTTCAATGCTTTGCCATGGTTGCAGTTCATGCACAGGACCTGAAAGCCGGGCGGGTAATCGTTATCGCGGAGCCACTTGAAGATGCCAGAGCCGCGATTCCCGATCTCCTTCCTGTGCGTGCCGCCGTTATTGTGAATGTGATCGAGCGTCAAAAACTTCGGCTCTGATTCACCACAACACGCGCACCGGTATCCACCGTACTGCATGATCGCTTTGTGTCGTAGCAAGCGCCAGTATTCCCGGCCTCGCTCTCTCTGCCTGTCGACCCACTCCGCGTCTGCGCGTTGCTGCTGCGTCCGCTGAATCGCAGTGGGTGACTTTCGGTAGCGCCGCTGAGCCTCTTTCATGTAGCTCCGATGGCACGGGCCGCAGACGCGCCAGCCTCGTGTGTGATCGAACGGTTTACCGCAGAGTCGACACGGAGTGATCATCTACCGTGTCTTTTACCGCATCACCTTGGGGCTGTCAATCAACCCCAAAGTTCGTTTGCATGAGGGTGGCCTCGTTCGGTTGATACGCATGTTTGCCTCGTGCGCTGAGGCAGCGATGCGCCCGTAGCGGCGGCGACCCGTTGGCCTTTTAACGGCGGCCAGCCGAAGCGCCCTTGACGGCGGCGGCCCGGCCACCGATGCGCTGGTGGCCCGCGTGCGCCCGATACGGCGGCGACCCTTCAAGAAACGTCCCGAGTCTAGTCCTCGGGCCGGGTAATCAATTGTCCAGAAACGCCATTACCACCTACCGCCGAGCCGAGCGGGCGAACTTTGCCCAGGCCTTGTTGAACTCGGCGGGGTCGTTCATGGCGGCCATCATCTCCGGGGTTACCTCGCCGCTTGCCGTCGTGCCGCCAGCGCTACCGACCGCCTGTTGCTTCAGGCCCTTCTCGATCGTCTCCACGACGGCGGCCACCGGCGCCGGAGCTGGTGCGGGCGGTGCGGCAGGAGCCGCAGGTGCGGCCACTGGCGACGCCGCGGGCCCGGCGTAGCCGAGGTTCTTTGCCATCTGATACAGTCCTTCGGCCGGGTCGCGCCCCTCGCGCACGAGCTGCGACATAAGCTGTGCAGCCTCCTGCCGCAGGACCTGCATGCGCGTGGCTGGGTCCGGGTAGAAAGCCGACAGCCGTTTGTCCTCCATCTGCAGAGCGAACTGTGCCGCCTGGTCGTAATCAGGCGTCTTGGCGCGGAACGACTGCTCGGCAGCCGCCACCGTCTGCGTGAGCGTGGCGTATTGCGTCTGCTGCTGACGCTCGCGCTCCTGCTGAGCTCGCCACTCGTCCATCTGCTGGATGCGCGCCTGCAGCTGCTGGTTCTGGAAGGACAGATATCCGAGCGGGTCCTGCTCGGGGTCCGGCGCCTGCGGAGCCTGCGCTTCCTGCATCGCGCGCTGGAACTGTTCGATCTGCGCGGCAAGCTGCTGGCGCTGCGCCTCGACCTCAGCGCGTTTGCGGCGTTCCTCGTGCAGAGCGGCGAGCGGGACCTGCTGAGGCTCAGGCTGCGCGGGAGCCGGCGTTGGCGTTGGGGCGGCTGCTGGCGGGGGCGCGGCGGCAGCGAGCGGCGCAGCTGCAGGCTCAGGGGGCGCAGCACCCTCGGCGCCCGTGAGCGACGGATCGACGTCGGCGCCGCGGGACGTGAAGAACTTGGCCTCCGCGTCGTTCAGCGTGGCCGACTGCGTGAGCGGAGGAGCTTTGCTGACGACGGAGGGACTGGATGCCGTGGCTTCGGTGGAAGGCATACTGATCACTTACCCTTTGGGTTCCTGTTGTTGTAAAGCGGCCTCGCGTTCGGCCTTCTGCTGGTCGAGAGCAGCGTCTCGAATTGCCGCGTGGGCGTCTAGCGTATGCTCGAGCACCTTGGAGTGCGCATCGAGGTGCGTCTGGTGGACCTTGGCCTGCGCGGACGCCATCTCTGCCTTGGCTTTCACGACGTCCCCGAGGAGCCCGATCTGAGCGGCGGCGGCTTTGCTCGGGTCACCTTCGCCGACGTGCTGAGCCTGCGCTTGCTTCAGCATGGCGGATGCGTTCTGCTCGCGAGTCTTGGACTGGATCTCCGCGGCCTGAAGCTGCTGAGCCATCTGCGCTTGCTGCTGAGCCTGCGGATTGCTGGCGCTCTTCATCCACTTCTGCACCAGCGCCCTGGGGAAAGGCGAGTACTCGAGGAGCGGTAGCAAGAACTGTGGCGTCATCATCTGCGGTGGCAGATGTGGGGCGAGCGATACGAAGGTCTCCCAGGTCTGTTCCTTGACGTTCGGCGCAGTGGGCGCCTCATCGACGACGATGTCGTACTTGTCGATCCCAGGGTCGAATGCGAGCTTGGCGTACTGCGCGCCTTCCGGCCCCTCGATGCGCACGAGCCTACCCTCTGGGATATACTGGCGCATCATCTGCATCAAAAGCGTGCCCTGCTCTTTGCGGTAGCGGCGTAGGGCGTCGAACAGGTACGAGAGCAGGTTGAGGCCCGCCTGGAGCCGGGTCTGCTCGAGCACGCCGGAGACATCGAGTTCCTTCGAGAAGCCCATCACCGCCGGGTTGACGCCAGCCGCGTCGTTCAGACTCTGGTTGGCGTACATCATGAGCTGCTGCATTTGCGGAGGGCCAGCGCTCACCGGCCGCGGCATGATCTTTGGGTTCTGCCCGCTGAGTGAACCGGGCTTGACGTAGATCATGGCCGATGGGTCGGCGTAATCGTCCTCGGCCTTGCGCGGGTCCTCGAAAGCATCGATCTCGGCGAAGATGCCGCCCTTGGCAGATGTCGCGACGATCTCGAGCGCCAAGCTCATGAACTTGTTTGACCAGAGCTGTGGATCTCGCATGGCCCGCACGATGCCATACCACATGTGCTTCTGATGGTCGCGCTTCGCCGTGATCGCCTTGTAGGTGAAGCTGTCCCGCACGGGACAGTCCTTCTCCTCGAGGATCTGCATCCCGGTCCAGAACATCCGCTTGTAGACGCGGCGGCGCTGCTCGATCGGCTTGACGCCAGGGGGCAGCATCGGCTGAATGACGGCCCACTGCTGGGGGTCAAAGGTGAGGAGCCCAGTCTCTGACGGTCTCACATCTGGCATCGTCTGCTGCAACGCCATCATCAGCGCCGGCGTGCTCGCGACCACTTGCCCCGGGATGCGGTAGATGGGCTCGAACTCCCACCATTGATAGTCGTGGACGAGCACCAGGTCGCGTTCCGCTCCTGTACGGCCCTCAGCCCCAGAGTCGGCGTGGTAGAACGCCGCCGCGATCACGTCGATGGGGTCCCCGCTGCTCGTCTGCCGGCCGGTCGGCTCGAAGTCGCCGAAGCTCGCGTGGGGCCAGAGTTCCTGAGCGCGCGTGCGCTCCATCTTGCGTGTGCGGCATAGCCACTTCGCGCCCTTGTAGTTCTTCTTGTCGCAGGTCGGGTCGATGTCCATCTCGCGCGGATCGACGCGCTCGATGAGGATGGTGCCGTCCGGGTCGCTGTCATAGTCTGGCTCGGTGTCGATCCACCCCTCGCCGGTGATCACGCAGTCCTCGAATGCGTCCGACTCCTCGCCATCTGCGCCACACTCATCCCGCACCCACTTGGCACCGTGCGAGATCACATCCGCCACCGGGGTGGCGCCGAGCTGTCGCGGCAGGTACGCCACCGCCTGGCGGTTGGCGGTCTCGTGGCCGACGATCGCGTTGACGATTGGGGCGATGCGGTTGAACACCGTCACGGGACGCATGAGGTCCTCCATGACCTGGCGCTCCTCCGGTGACCACTGCTCGCCCGCCACGAAGTCGTAGGCTTTCTTGGCCTCCGAACGCCATCGGTTGCGCGTGCCGACCGAGTTCTTGAGCGACTTTTGGACGGTTTCGAGGTCCATTATGCTGCCATCCAACTGCCGCGCCGCTGGCGCTGTGGGTATCGGTGAACGTGAGTCTGCTGCGTGCCGACCGCGAAGTAGCGTGCGGCATCGGCCCCGTTCGACGCCCAGTCGTGCTCAGGGTGCGCGGCGAAGCACTTGCGCTTCTCGTCGTACTTGCGGTGATAGCTCACCAGCGCCTCGAGGCCGCGGGCGCACTTGGCCTCGTCGAACCAGCACAGCGGGAGCAACGCGCGCAGAGCCTCTATGCCGTCGTCGACGGGGAGATTCGGCACAATCTGCGGCTCCAGGCCGAGTTCGCGCAGCGTCTCGATGCGCGACTTGCCGCTCCCGAGTTCGCGGACCTGCACGTCGTGCGGGAAGTGGTGGCCGGCGTAGGCATAGCCGCGTTCAAGGAGGACGCGGGCGTAGTGCGCCAGGCCCTCGCCGGTGCCCTCGTAGTAGTCGATCACGCGATGCTCGAACCCGGAAGTCTGCGTGAACCAGATGGCCGTCGGGTCGTTGACCCCGAGGTCCCACCACGTATGCACGCCGAGCACCGGATCGTACGGCACGCGCGTGATGCGGCCATCGCGGCGCGCTTCCTCGAGCAGCCGCCCATAGTAGCTGCCGGTATTGGGCGCCTCGAACGAGCACATGTATTCCTGCTGGATCAGCTCCTCGCTCATGCCAGAGCGCCGTTCCTCGTCGATGTCGGCGAGAGAGACGACGCCTGTGTCCTTGACAGTGAGCACTTCGGAGCACCAGCTCGGGTTCGCACGCGCCGTCTCGAGCAGCGTGTGCCCGTGATTGCGACCGCGCGGGGTGTAGATGAAGATCGCCCAGCCGCCGTTCTCGCGCAGGATCGGCCGTACGAAGTCCCACGCCAGCGGGTCGGTCAGTGACCACTCGGAGAACACGACGCCCACCGGGTTCGAGCCGACGAGGCTGTTGTAATTGTCAGAGCCACACAGCTGCCACACGCTCCCGTTGACGAGCTGAATTTTCATCTCGTCGTTGCGGACATTAGCGCGCAGCTCTGTCGGCCACGCCTGGTCGATGATGCGCGCGCCGTCACGATTGATGCCGTCCCAGACCGCGAGGCGAGCCTGCCGAAGCGTCGGCAGCATGTGCCAATAGGTCCCCACGCGCTGCATGGCCGCGGTCGCCGTCCAGTTGATCGCGCTCGCGTCCTTGCCGGCGCGGCGATGCCAGACGCCGACGTAGCGCGTGCCGCCGCCCTCCATGTAACGAAAAAAGCCGCGTTGGTGCGGCTTGGCAATCCAGTTGTTGGGGAGTTGGATCATGCGCGCCCGCGGTCAGTCCTTGCCCAAGAGAAGGCCGAGCCAGTCGTAGACTTCTTCGGCGTTTTCTAGAAGTTTTGAATTCGGTGTGGTGGCAGCGTATTTTTTTACTTCGCCTGGGGAGGTTGTACGGCACAGGGACGCAAGAAGAGTTAGCTTTTGGAGCGCTTCGCCGGGCCGGCCGCCCTTATATGTCGAGTTCACCACCGTCGATGGAGCCGGGATCTTCGGGAGAGATTCTAGTTCTTTTCGTTTCTCGGGCGGGACGCGAGCCAATCGCACCGCAGTGCTAGCCTCATGGCGCGACATACTGGCGCGCTCCATGAGTTCCGTCTGTGCGCCGCGGCTTCCTCTGTAGCCACCAAGATATACCAGCTTCGGATACAGCTCCTTCGCCAGCTCCCCCATCCTCGCGTAGGCCCTGAGCTTCAGGATCTTGGCCTGGCGCTCGATCTTGCCGTCGTGGAAAATCTTGGCCCACGCGGCGAGGGCATCGGCCTTGTCGGACCAGTATTTGCCCTCCTCCAAGGTGCAGCATGCCTCGAGCGCTTTGCACGCGGTCTCATATTCAACCGGGACGTGGGGCGTGCGCCCCTTCGTGATTTTGCGCGCCTGCTCGACAGTGATGACGCTTTGCATATTCATGGCCAATTACTCTCGCTGTCCTTGTCCATCGGGTCGTTGTCACTCACCTTGAAGCGAAGCCCGCGCCCGACCTTCTTCTTGGCGTCGTTGTTCGCGCGACGCTTCGACACGACCGAGGATCTCATGGCCTCAATGGCGGGCACATCGCGAGCGAGCTGGCGAGGTTTGATGGATTTCACAATGGATACTCCGCCACAACGCGCCTCTTACAGTAGTTCTCGCACCAAAGGCGCGCGCCTGCTTCGGTGTCAGAGTAGGCGAGTGGCTGCATGGACAACTTCACCAATGGAACGGCCGCAGCTTCCTGTGACGTCCAGTCCAAGCAGATCGCGTATCTGTAAGCAGGCTCTGCTTCTGGATGCAGCTCAATTACCAGCTTCACGCCGCCCCCTTGCGGGCCTGCTGCGCCTGGTTCTCCCGCTCGGTGGCGAGTTCGAAGCAATCCACGCACGGGGTGTGCGGATCCGCCTCCACCCACTCGATGCGCGCGCGTTCGGGATCGAGCCGACCGTGGCCCATGTGGTCGGTAAGCGACCGGGCCCGACGGGCGATCTCGGCAGCGCTCGCCAGATTGTCGAGCTTGATCTGAGCGCGATGCTCTTCGCAGCAGGCACCAAAGCGGATGCGCACCGGCCCCTCCTTGCCCGCGCCATTGCCCTGTCGGCGCATATTGGCGAGCTTGGTGCCAGCCGCGCGCTCGTCGACGCCAAGCGAGGGGATGACGATGATCGGCACCCACTTCGCCGGCTTTACCCCAGGCGGCAGCTGTTTGGCTGGATCTGCTTTCTCAAGTCGGCGCATGACCATGCTCCAGATGTCTCAGAAGGGTTTCGAGATCGACGGCGGCGCGCTCAAGGCGCGCGCGCTTGCCCGCGTCCTGTTCCGAGTGGATCTCGGTGCGCAGCTGCTCGAGGCGCGCGCGGATGGGGGCAAGAGCCTGAGCGGGCGGTAGCGACGCGGCGACGTCACGAGCCGCCATCACAACCTCCTCAGGCGTAGCGTCGTGGTCGACGAGATCGAGAGCGGCGGCCATGGCATGGAACTGACCATAAGTCACATCACCGCCTCTTCGCGTGCCCGGAACGCACACCAAGCGCGCTCCAGAGGCTGCCGACGCCGAGCAGCGTCTTTGCCGGCTACCCAGAGCCCGATGCGCTTGTCGCCCTGGCCGGAGAACGGACAGCGGGCTTTAGGACCCGCCCCTTGGTATGCGTCGTAACCCGATCGGAACGCAGAGCGCGCCAAGTCCCAGGCCATGCCTGCGACAGTCGCCACGGATCAGTCTCGCCCAGTGTGCTTCGCCACGTCCCCGCGGTCTGCGCGGTCTACCGTATCCGCTGGCTTGCCGCCCCCGGACTGGTTCTGGTTCGAGTCGCGCAAGGAAGGTCCCTTGGGGCGATTGTCCCAGCGCTCGCCGGGTGCGCGCGTTTCCATCGGACTGGAGCCAGCGAAGGGTGACTTGCGCCCCTTGTGCTCCTGGCCGTAGTTATTCCGGCCTGAGCCCTCTTTGCCGTGTACGCCCTTGCGGTGGGGTTCGTCCGAGCTGCGGCTGCGGCGCCGATCAGCGTGTCGTTCGTCGCGGGATGCCATTGCGGATCTCCTGGGATATCACCGGCCGCGGCCGGAGTGTTTGCGAGGGAGGACGCCGAGGCGGTGATTGAGCTTTGCGCGCGCCTCGCGGACGATATGGGATTCCTGGGACTTGCTGATGTGGCCGGCGTGGAGCGCTCGAGGTGCGTCGCGGATGGCAGCCTCGGCGTGCGATTTGTTCTCGATGGGAAAAGATCGGTCAGGACCCGCGAAAGACTTCGGCTTGAGCTGCTTGCGTTCGGCTTCGGTGAGTTTCGCCATGACTCAGCTCCGGTTGTCTACCTGGGCCAGACTGTCCATCTCTGGCATTCCCTGCTTGACGATGCGCACGATCAGCTCACCCCCGTGCTCGTGCACTTCGGTCGGCTTGCCGTCGATGCGGTTGGCGAGGTGACCCACGGCCCAGGAGTCGCCCTCGATGGCGAGCGTCACGAGCTTCGTGGCCGCGAGATCCAGGCCGCGGTCGGCGTCACCGTCGGCGGCGCGCTCGAGCGCACGCAGGATCGCCGCGCGCCAGCGAGCGCCTTTAGTCGCGTTCTTGTTCCCGACCGGTGCACCCATGAGGCGCGATAGTGCCACCAACCGTTCCACGTGAAACGTCAGATTGCGACAAAACCCGGCGCCGCGCTTCGAGGTACGCGACCCGCAGCCACCGCTGCACCGTCCTCGGGCTGCAGTCGAGCCGAGCGGCAAGCTCTTTCACGCGCGGGACGTTCGCCAGGGCGTCGGCCCAGCGCTGGATGGCAATACGGTCGTCAGGGCTCAGCTTGGAGGGGCGCATGGGGGCTCCCGAGGTATTGAGACAATTTCTAGCGTACGCCTTAGGCAGAGCTTCATCGAGTGCACAAATGCCTGCACAAATGGGTGCACAAATGCTCTGATGGCCAAAGGATGTTGCACCGCTGCCACATTCATGGCGCCCAATCTCACAAATCGCTCCGGTCCGAGACGTCCGTGAAGTCCGTGATCTCCCACCCGCATTACGCGCACACTTAAAGTCCTCGCGCGCGTGATCGGCCGTGATCCATGATTTTTAAGGAATTCTTCATTTTTAGGGGTCTGTGGATAGAGATAGGGAATCACGGACTTCACGGACTTGACGGACGGCGACCCTCGCAGAGTGCTTTAGCCTGAGCTATGCGGTCCCTGAGCGTAAGCTGGCGCTTGGCATACACCACGACATTTTTACCACACACTTTCCACCGGCCATCCGCCTGGTATTCGTTGCGCACCGGCACGTAGCCGACCGCCTCGAGCCGATGAGGGATCTGCCTGGAGTTGCGCCGATCCTTGAGCCACGCGCGAAAATCGTCCGAGGCGTAGAGATGGAGGTCTACGACGGTGAGCGCCCCAGGGGAGCCGAGCGCGTCGACCACATCGGCAATCTCGCCATCCTCGGGCGCGCGGCCGGCATCGACCATGCGATGCCATGCCTCGGTCTGCGGGGGCGGTGCTTTCGGGTCGAAGCCGGACAGGTCGGCGGACTTCAGGAACTCGACGACATGCCCGACGCCGCCCTCCCGATACCAGCGGTAGAGGTCGCGCCAGTAGTCGGGGGTAAATTCCTCCTTGGTGAGTTCGGACCACGCGACGTAGTGGCGCCGATCGTCGGGGGGCAGGTAGATACCGTCGATATGGTTGGTGGTGATGATGACGCCGCAGACGTTGAACACCGAATACTCGCGGAGATTCTTCTCGTCGACTCTAAGCACGTCGGGAGGTGCCGCGGTGAGCGGCTTCAGGTGCTCGTAGAGGCCGTATCGATCAA
>JAEHJW020001986.1_pt1 | contig 24089 bp, 29 predicted proteins | sample 9271431 | NCBI WGS metagenome assembly JAEHJW02 | reverse complement strand
TCAGCTGATGACCTGGTAACCGATTTCGAGGGCATTGACATCCGTCGTGAGCCAACTGGCTCCCGTGGCCGGGTTGACGGCAAGGATGTCACTGAGATACTGGTAACTGGTGCCGACATTTTGAGTGGCGCCGCTGGATTGAACGGTTCCGGTCTTCACCAGATTGGCGATCTGGCGGGTACCGGCATCATCCTTGCGATAGGCGCCACTGAGTCGCACGGCGTATACCGTGGCTCCCGCGGGCAATCTAGCGTTGGTGGCAAAGAGATCTGCCGCGCCGACGGTGGCGCTGCTGTTGAAAGTGGTGTCTCCATCCAGGCCATCTTCGGATACAGCGGCGTAATTGGTCAGCGTATAGGTATAGCCGATGTTGAGTTTGTCACTGGTGATGGCGGGACCGGTGGGCAGTGGGCCTGGGAGGGTGGGAGGAGAGGTATAACTGAGCGGATAGACGGCGGCCAGGGGATTGGCGTAGGCGTAGACGCTGAAGGTGTTGAATGCAAAACTGGTATCGGTGATGAATCCCAGGGCGTAGGTCACATCCTTGAGTACTGACGCCGTCACGGATGAGAAGGTCAGGGTATTTTGTCCGGTGGTGAGACCGATTTTTTCATCCCCGGCATAGAGAATGGCCAGAGGCATGCCGTTCACCGGGTTGATGGAGGCGATCACCGGGCGAATCTTGAGGGCCGGATAATTGGTCTGGGCATACAGACTCAAACTCGTGAGGGTGCAGTCGCGGGCCATGCGCGGGGCCACCCCGGTGAGGGGATCATCCATGTTCCCGTTGCCGACGCCGGGTAAGTTGGTCGGGGGGTTGTCCGGGAGTGTCAGGATCAGGCTGTTGGCCGACAGGGTCTGCCAGTTGCTGCCATTGCCTTGAGCCAGTTGTCCTGCGGATACGGGGCTCAACGGCGTAAATGCCGTGCTGACATTGGCGCTGGGATAGACCGTGCGTACCCGCTTGTCGCCCAGAAAGGTATTGCAGGGGTGAGCGCCGGGCCCGGTCGTATGATCGCAGAAGTAGAAATCATCAATGAGCATGGTGCCGCCAAACTGGATGTTGTTGATGCTGGCGTTGGTGCTGGTCTGGATGTTGATCCCGGAAACACTGAGCACGGTATTGCCATTGATGTTCACGGTGATGCTGCCAGCCGCCCCGACGGTAGCGCCGATTTCCAGAAAGTACCAGCCGCTGCTGGGCACGGCACCCGAGAGCGATTGGGTGAGCAGGTTGTTGGGGGAATTGCCCCGTCCCACCTGAACCACCGAATTGACGGCATACACCCAGAACTGGTTGAAGTTCACATCGTTGAAAGTGATCTGGAAGCCGCCGTTGACGGCGATGCCCATATAAAAGGTGGAGTAATTTCCTGGCAGATTCCGGGTCAACGGAGAACCCCACGAACCCAGAAAGTAGGCCTTGCCGGGCAACCCGAATCGACCGGGCATCAGCGTCGTGTTGTTTCCGCTGCCGGCTCCAGCCCAACCATCGAAGTTGGCGTCGGAGGCCTGTCCGTACTTGTCGAAGCCGTCACAAAGGATGAGTGCCATATGGTCCGCCATGAAATGTGAGAGAGGATGCAGGGGATTGCGCCCTGCAAGGGATTGCACCCTGCAAGGGATTTCTCCCCTGCAGGGCGCGCACTGCGCAGGATGTCAGGCGGTTTTGATGCTGTTCACCCCATTGACCACGGTGGTGGCCAAGGTGGTGATGGTTTTTTCCGTGATGGCGCGACCGAGCGTGGTGAAGGCGGCACGCGCGGCATCGATGCCGACGGTGATGGCGGCTCCCGTGCCGCTACCCGTCGCGGTGCTCTTCAACACCGCAATGCCGATCTGCTTGACAGCATTTTCCAGATCGGTCACTGCCACGGTATTGAGTTCGGTCACGGCCGCCTTGAAGTCGGCGACGATCTGGGCGCCGATGGGGCTTTGCGACAACCAACTCTCGAACACCGCAAAATCGGTCTTCAAAGCATCCAGGGCGGATTTGGTATCAGTTTCCAGGGTATCGATCAGACTCATGAGTTTCTCCTAAAATTTACACTTCGCGCTGATCAGAAAGGGCAGCGCGTCTCCCTTTTGTAAAGCTCTTTCGAGGGCGGCGGTGTCTCCGGGATCGATGCCCTCGGGCCAGTCGAGCCCGAAGGCGGGGTGACAACCGGCACATCCGGACAGCAGAAGGGCCAGCAGGACTTTCAATGGACCCCCATGTCCTTGTTGGCCACCAGATGAACCACGATGTTGGTGATGGCCACGATTCCGCCGGCGATCAGGCTGGCCTGCTGTTCGGTGACGGGAATGGCAAACCCGAGGGCCTGTGACAGATCTCCCAGTTTCAGGATCAGGGGGGAGAGCAGGGTCACCGTGATGGCGCCGGTTTTCCAGAGGGTGGGATTGGCGACGGATTCCCCGACCTTGAATACACTCCAAAGTGCCAGTAGTTTCTGCATGAGGTTCTCCTGTGAGGTTTGAATGACGGGGGTTGATTCGGATGCTGCGGCATCGAGGTTCGCCAGCCCATGGGTATGGATGACGCGCGCGATCTTGGTGCCGTAATTGGGATCGGTGGCATAGCCCGCCTGGGCGATGGCGTAACCAAAAGTGACACCACTTCCAGCCTTGAAGGCAGCGGCATAGCGCGCATCCTTGAGGAACTTCGCGTGATCGAGGATCGAGGCTTGCCAGTTCGGGTACTTACGAAACCAGGCATCCACCGTCCTGGCCACCCCCGCGACATACTCGGTGGTGGCAATGCGGGTGCGCTCGCCCGTCCAGCCGGGATCGGCCTTGATGCCGAAGAGGTTGTTGGACTCACGCGTCAAACGCGATTCCCCCCAGCCGGATTCCAGTGCGGCCTGGGCGATGGTGAAACTGGCGGGAATTCCGTCCCCCTTCTGACAGGTCAGGGCGGATTCCTTGATGGCGTTGATAAAATCTTCCGGACTCATTTCCAGTGCTCCTTTGCGGTAATGAACAGTTGATAAACCCCGGTGCCGATGCCGCCCAGCACCGTGATCACGAGCCAGCCCAGGACACTGGTCCTGATTTTTTCGTTGCGAAGGAGGCGGCGTTTTCGATCTTCGAGCAGGGTGGACAGGTATTCGTGATGCTGGCGGTGCTGATCCTGAGGAATGGCAGTGGCAGTGAATCCAAACCGGATCGCCTCCTGAATGGCGTCGATAAGGGATCGATGCTGCTCTTCCGAGAGCAGCGCCTGGCGTCGTTCTTCCATGGGATCAGTTTCCGAAGTTTCTGAGGTGACTTTTGAGGGCGGCGGCCAGCGCTGCGCCATTGTTTCTGAACAGACGCTCCACGCTCTGGGAGTCGGTGGCGTGAATGTGCACATGGGTGGTGGACGATGATGCTCCTCCTTCCACCAGGGAACGCAGACCTCCGGCGATCCCAGCGGGCAGGATGGTTTCGTTCCTGTGCACGAACTGCAGCCGGTCTACGGGGATGTTCCACTCGCCTCCGGCACTGGAGGCTACCGACCCGGCGACTGCCGCCACGGTTCCCATCCCCACGGCCGCCGGTGCCGCTGCATAGGGGCCCATGGTGGGCGCGAGAAACCCGAAGATCCCGGCAAAGGTCTCGGAGGCACTGTTCATGATGGACTTGACGATGGTCAGCGCGCTGGTAGCCAGGCTCGAGGTGCTCGCCATCTGGTTCGAAGCCATGCGCACATCGTTCTGGGCCGTGGTGGCCAGCGTCATGGCCAGTTGTTGCGAAGCCCAGGTACTGACCATCTTGATGCCGGTATCGATGAAGGAGGACAGGATGGAAACGAGACCGCGTTGCCACGCCTGCTGCCAGGTCTGCGTTCCCATGATGATGCCCTTGATGGAGGTATCAAACGCCGAAGTGATGGGGGAGAACATCTGCTGGTAGGACTTCTGGTTATCGAGTACCGCCGTCTGTGTTGCCTGGGTGATCTGGGTTTCCCGATCGGCGTTGAGTTTGATGATCTCGTCATCGATCTTGGCGCGCGCCTTGGCATCGGACTGGTAGAGTTCCAGCTTCCTGGCCAGCAAATCCAGGGAAATCGCGTATTCCTGATTGGCGACATCCTGATCCCGCGCCAGTTTCTGATCGCTGGTGATTTGGCCGGACTGGAGCAGGAACTGGTTATTCCGGGTGACCTCTTTGAGGTGGTTGCGCTCGAGATTGGCCTCGCTGGTGAGTTGGCTCAATTTGAGCGACAGTTCCTCCGCACTCGCGGTGCGCGCTTCCGAGACCTGGGTTTTGTAGATCTGGCGTTGCAGGGTGACCACCTCGTGCAGAACGGCGTTGTAGTCCGCCGTGCCCTTCTTGGCCAATATCAGTTTTGCCTGCCAGAAGGCGAGTTCATCCTGCCTGGAGAGTTCGTGATAGGCCCCTTCCAGATCCTGCTTTTGGGTCAACTGAGCGCGCCAGACGCTCATCTGGCCCTTTGACCCGTGGGTACTTCTGGCCATCTCGGGCATCGACAACGGACCCAAGGGAGCGGATTTCTTCCCGTCGCCTTCACCGACCGAGCCGAGTTCTCCCTTGAATGCCAGGACGGTGTGCATCATGGAGCCCACCTGTTGGTCCACTGCGAGACGGGTTTCAGTGAGTCCCCGATTCCAGGCCGCCTCGATGCCGTTCCAGTCGAGGTGCAGGGCGGAGTTGATGACACCCGCCACCGTGACGATGGCCCCCGCCATGGCGGCAGTGACCACTTCGAGTGATTGCCAGGCGAGATTCAGTCCCACCACCAGAGTTTTGAGCGCCTCGGCCAAAGCCTTCAGGGTGTCGGCCAGCAATCCCCCAGGTTTGAGATTCTGCGCCAGAGCATCCGTCATGGTTTTGATCGCCGGGGTGAGTTGGGAGCCGAATCCCACGGCGGCCATCTTGAGTTGTGCACCGAGAGATTTGAGGCTCTCGTTGAACTCGGCATCCTCGGCGATGGCCTGGTCATTCAATACCAGTCCCAATTCCTGTGCCTTTTTGGTAAGGGCGTCGATGTTCTGCGAGCCCTGATCCAGAAAGGGAATCAGATCTGCCCCGGCACGCCCGAAGAGTTGCATGGCGACGGCGGTCTTGGCGGCACCATCCCGGCTCTTGGCGAAGGCGTCACTGACCTGAATGAGCACATCCTGTAACTGCATGTTTTTGAGCGCCGAGGCACTCAAGCCCACCGATTGAAAGGCTCCGGCTACCTGTTTGTTGCCTTGCCCCACCGAGGCCATGGCGCGGGAGAGCCGAAACAACCCCTGCTGCAGTTGAGTAAAAGATACATCGCTTTGTGCGGCGGCGTATTTGAGTCCCTGCAAGGTGCCCGTGGAAATCCCGGTCTTGCGGGATGCGTGTTCGATTTCATCGCCATATTCTGCCGCTGCCTTGCCCAGTTCCAGCAGTTTGGCCCCTACCTCGGTCAATCCACCCAGTTCGCCCAGGACCCTGAATACCTCAAGGGATTTTTTGACCCCATCCATGTGCTCCTGGAGATTCTTTTGCATCTCGGCCACATGAGCCTGAATGCCTCGGGTGGATTTCTGGACTTCATTCCTGGCTGCCTGCATGTCCTGGGACAGGCGTGCAATGTTGGCCTTGATGTCGATCTCGAGAGATCCGATTTTGGATGCCATGGTTATCCTCGTCGTCCACCCGCCGCCTGAAACATCTGGATGAAGGCATCGAGATCCGCCGGAGTGTTATGGGGAGATGAATTGCTGGTTGTGGGGTTCGATGAAACGGCTGGGGGGCTGGTCTCGATGCCCAGATAGGCCTGGACCATGTCCCGCAGGGGTGGGTGCCGGGCCCAATACTGCTTCAGTGCATAAAGCCGGGGAATATCCATGTGGTGATCGATGTACTCCCAGGTCCAACCGGTGCGGTCGATGATCTGGCAGTAAATCGTACCCCAATCTATGGCTTCCCCGGATGGGGCTCCCCCGGCTTGATTCCCGGTGGTTGATTGACCGTCAGACAGATCTGAAACGCCGCGCGGAAATTGGCGATGTCCAGATTCTGGAACTCGAATTGCTCCTGCTCGAGTTCCGGGTAGTTGCGCCTGAGGCTGGCGAAGAGGATGTCGGCCATCTGGTTCAGGGTGGCATCGGATTTGCCGTTGAAGATGTCCTCATACTTGCGCACGCAGGAGAAAGGGGCTGGTGGGCAGACGAAGATGGTTTCGCCCAGTTTGATTTCTTGACCCATGATCATGATTCACCTCAATCTGCAATGGAGAGCACACCCAGGGTGTTGCTGGAATCCACCATGATGCTGAAGTCCATTTCCGGGATGGCATAGTCTTCGAGTTTGGTGGCAAAGGCGAGTTTGGTGGAGGTGCACTGGTTGAGTTTCAGGGTGGCCACCTTGGGTCCCACATGGGCCGTGAAGATGGCCATGAAGGTGGGGGTGGTGCCCATGATCTGGTTGGTGAGTGCAATCCGGGTGCCACCGGTGGCACTGGTATAGAGATAGTCGATCAGCACTGGAATTCCCGCATCCCCCGCCGAGAAGGAATAGACTCCGGCTACCTCGGTGTACTGCCCCGTGGTGGGATTGGCGGCCACCTTGGTGAAAGGGATTCCATTGGCGGCATAGACCACGCCCAGATCGGTGTCGAAGGTGGCGGCGTTGACCACCGTCACCGTATAAGGGGTTGCAGTCGGAATACTACCCGGCTCCCCGATGGCGGAGAGAATGAGGCCGGGGGTGGCGCTCTGGCCAAAGAAGATGTCGTTCACCAGGCCGCCGCTGATGTTGGCGAATTTGGACTTGCCGGTGAACTTGCCTTCTCCCCGCCGCACATCTACGGCAAAACTCTGCTGGCCATAGAGTTCCTTGGTGGTGAAGGTGAAATCGAAGGTGACATCCTGCAGGGTGCCGAATTTGCGCGGCGTCGAATTGGTGTTGCTGCTGATTCCGTAGAGGTATCCGGAGCCAAAGGTAATCATGAGAGGTTCTCCTGGAAGAAATAAAAATGGCCCGCGAAGGGCCAAGGGGGGGAAATTTCTTGAAATGTAGTCCTTTTGTGACTACAATTACTCGTTTCATTCAACTTTGAGGGTTAACCTGATGAGCACCGCCGATACCTATGTTCGTGCTCGCATCGATGCGAACACCAAGGAACGAGCCGCCGAAGCATTGGATGCGATGGGGTTGTCCATTTCCGACGCCATTCGGCTGTTGATGCTGCGCATCGCAGATGAGCATCGCCTGCCTTTTGCCGTGAAAGTCCCCAATGCCCGCACACGCAAGGCCATGTGCGAACTCGAAAGTGGAAAGGCCGCGCGATTTGCAAACGTGGAGGATCTGATGGCTGACCTGAATGCGAGCGATTGAACGCGCCACGGCTTTCAAACGCGATTACAAACGGGAACTCAAAGGCCCTTATCGAAATAATCTCAATGCCTTGCTGAAACCCGTTCTGCTGGCCCTTGCCGCCGATGCAACCCCAGATGCTCGCCTACGAGATCACGAATTGGTCGGGGATTGGGCAAACTATCGAGAATGTCACCTCAAACCCGACCTGTTGCTGATTTACCAAAAAGCAGGCTCAGATGTTCTTCGATTGGCTCGGCTTGGCTCCCACAGTGAACTTTTTGGATAACCCACATCAACGCAGGTAATGCACCGTGAAATCCATGGGTTTCATGTAGATGTTCACCAGTTCGTCGTAGGAATCGGCGCCGGCACCGGCCTGAATGCAGGCCAGAACCGTGACTCCACCCAGGACTCCGGCCTGGTTGTGACAGGCGAGTCGCACGGCTTTGCGCACATGGGCGGCGTCCTCGGCCATCTGGCCCAGGCAGTTGACCTGAATCCGTGCTACCGCAGTTTCTGGCTCTCCCACCCGGGTATTGTTCTGGCGATCCGAGATGAGTTCATAGACCACGGCGGGCAGAGGATCGGCTTCGGGGCGGGTGTCGAGATAAATCCGACTACCCACCAGTGCCGCGAGTGTGGGTGAGGCATCGAGCAGGGCATAGAGCGCCTGTTCGGCTTTCATTTCTTGACCTCTGTCTCCAGACGATTCTTTATATAGTCGGCAAAGGTGGTGATGGCCTCGTCCACCTTGTTGTCGAGTGCCGGGCGCATGAAGGGCTCTTTGCCGGCGCCTGGGTGACCGATGACCTCTTTGAACAGTCCGGCGACGAACAGACTCTTGCGGTGCCTGGGCTTGATCAGATGGCGTGCGGTGCCGTACTCCACCATATGGGCATAGTAGACGTGATTCTTCCCGCCGGCCTTGACGCTGGCGGTGACGGTACCGTGGCGAGAGGACACCGACACCCGAATGGAATCGCGCAGCGCCCCTGGTTTGTGCCCCTTGGGCAGATTGCTGGCATCGCCCACCGGGCAGAGGCGACGAGCCTCATCGCGGATGACCTTGGCGGCAGCGCGCAACCCCCCGCGCACCACATTGGCTTCAATGCGTGCAGGCAGTTCATCGAGCAGTTTCTGCAACTCGGCGAGTCCCTTGACTTCGATGTCAGTCATCGAGGATCAGGCAGTAGAGTTCCAGCCTTTCCTTGCGGGTGACATGGCGGATCCACTCGATCCGGGCAATGGAGCCATCCGAGAACAGGACGCGTTGACTGGCTTTGACGTCGGAACGATAGCGAATGGTCACGAGCATCGTCGAGCTACTTCCCATGGCCTTGGCCTGAAAGATCTCACGCCCGGTCATGTCGAGTGTCTGAGCCCAGACGGTGGCCAGTGTCGACCAGGTCTCGTCATGGCCGCCCAAACTTCCACGAACCACGGTCAACATTTGAATGGTGATTCGTTGATCGAGAATGCCGGACGAGACGATACCCATCAGAACACCACACGATAAGGATCGAGCAGACGATCCATGAAGGGCAATGGTTCGATTTTTTCACCACGCCCTGCCGTGGCCATTTCTTCCCGGTGCTGATACAGGGCTCCGATACGCACCTTGATCCAGGCTTTGATGCCTTCCGGTACGGCGCCCACCAGGTTCGTGCCTGAGCCACCGTCGGTGAAGGTGATGGGCGCACCCCCAGGATTGTCCGTCAGGGTGAACCAGCCGGGTACCGGCATCGACCGAATCCAGTAGTTGGTGGCAGGTTGCAAAGGGGAGGGCAACGCACCGCCGGAATTGGAGAGCACAAAAGGTTGCGTCGGGAACCACGGCCCCTGTATCGAGAGGGTACTGTTGGTTGCATCGGCAATGAAGGGTCCGGCATATCCTGCTGCAAAATCCACCTCGATGGCGCCGATCTGGGGGAGTGGAATGGGCCATATCTGACCAAACACCGGGGTGATCCGGCAGGGCTCCGAGGTGGTATCCACGGTGTAATTGGCCGGTGGCATGATCTGACTGACGCCATTCATGTCCAGATACTGGATGGCGTTGACGACACGGACCTGTGACTTTTCGAGGATGATGGCGTGGCCTGGCAGGGTGAACGGCTTTCCCCAGGGGATGCCGATCAGGGTTGGCCCTGGAAAGGAATCGAGCACCAGTTTCCAACTTTGCGCGATGAATGCCCGGCGGGTGAGTGTCTCGGCATAGTGCCTGGCCGCCGTGATCAGGGCGGAAATCAGCGCATCATCATCGGGGATATCTACCCGCAAATGGGTCTTGGCCTCGAGTAGCGAGACAGGCTCCACCGCGGGCCCACTGATCAGTTGCAGGGGCATGGATCAGCCGACGATCTGGGTGACGCCGGTCTGATTATAAGCACTGGCCGGTTCATAGCGGGTGGAGGCCCCCAGGAGAAGGGCGGCGGTTTCACTGGCGGCGACGCCTACCGTGAGTGTCAATTCCACGAACTGATAGCCATTGGCTACATCCAGTTCATGGGCCTGCAGGTTGATCAGCGCCTGGGTATTGTTGCCGGAGGCGGCAGGGATCGTGGTAATGGCTTTGCCAACAATGGGCTTTGCTCCCGTCCCTGTGGCGTCGATTGCCTGACTGAGGCTGGCATCCACGGTGGATAAGGCACCCAGGGTGCCGGTGCTGATGATCGCCAGCAGGGTGCGCACATTGGCCATCGACACCCAGCCGGTGGTGAGCGAACCCACGGCCTGGGATGAGGGGTTGATACTGGCGACCAGTGCCAGAAATTCTGATGCTTTGGTATTCATGTCCATGATCGTATCCTCGAAGTTATTGGGGATCCTTGTTTCCCGTCATGATCAACGGGCGGCCAGTTGCACGAAGGGCGAGAGGCTGGCACTGCCTTTGGCGGGGATGATGGGGGCGGCAATCTTGGGTTGTCCGTCCATGCGGAAGATGGTACGAAAGGCGGTGGCGTCGGCATCGAAGTACAGATGCATGGATGTCGCCGTTTCCATGCCGCCGACCTTGGTGATGGTCTGGTAGTAGGTGAGATCCACCAGGAGCACATCCCCCTGTGACGAGAAGGCAGCGGCGTGTTGCGACACAAAGACCGGGCGCCCCAGCAGCGTGCCGTAGGGCGAGCCGCGGAAGGCGGCGACCCCACCGCCCAGGGGCAGGTAGATGGGGTAGTTGCCGAGGGTGAGGGTGAAGAGTGCCGGAAGCACGCTGTTGTTGACGATCCATACCGCTTTCTTGAAACTCCCCGGTGGTAATGCCGCGATCATGTTGGCGAGATTGGTAGGGGTGAGGGTATTGGTGGCTTGTCCAGAATCTTTGGGGATGGTGACCAGAGCCTTGCCACTCAAGGCACCTTGAGGCAATCCGGAGCCACTGCCGAAGAGGATGGATTCGTTGATCTTCCACTGCATGCGGGAGGCCACCTTTTTGGGGGTGTAGCTCGTCAGCGCATCGGTGTCCGACAGGAGTTCATCGGTGATGGGCACCAGGGCCATGAGTTTCTTCAGCCGCAGGGAAGCCGTGCCCAGTTTGGGTTTGCTGGGAATGGCTGCCGTACCTTCTCCCTGCCAGGCCACGGTGATGCCGTCCGTCCCCCAGGGCGTGGTCTCATCCTTGGGCAGCACCAGGGAGTTGCCACTTACCTCGATGTTGTCGGTCAGAGGCAGGAAGGCCTCGTCATCGAGCGAGAGTTGAAAAATGTCCTTGGCAAATTGGGGAGGGATGAGAAACCCGCCATCGGCACCGGCGCTCTCGCTGCCATATAGGCCAGGCGCCGCCGCATTGCGCAGCATGGAAAGACGCGTATCGACTGGTAAACCGGGCAATCCTGCCTGGTGCACGGCGTAGGCATATTCCCCGAAATTCTTGAATCCTCCCTTGGGGTCTGAGGCCACATTCTCCGTGACGGTGATGGAGGGCAGAGCGGACTCGATGCCGAGTTTGGCTTCCTCCGCGATCAGGGTGTGTTCGCGTTCGAGGGCGGCGTTCAGGGCTTCGATGCGGGTCTTGTAACCCTCAAAGGTCGTGGCCTCATCATCGGTCAGATCGCGCCCCTCGGCGGCCGCCAGATCCGTCAGGGCACGGGCCTCTTTGACCAAGGTGGTTTTACGAGCCTGCAGCTCGCGCAGTTGCTTACTCATGGGGTTCTCCAGATGTAAAAAAACCGCCCGAGGGCGGTTGGTTGACTTGCAATGGACCTTGTCAGGTCAAGATGGAACTCGATGGAGCGTCACCTGAAATGGGCGTAGCATTCATTGGAAATTCCACAGCAATCAATGGAGGAACTTATGGCGACTTCTTTCCGCCATTCGGCCGGTTTTGGTAAACGCATCGAATACTGGGTAATTGGTCGTATGCTCAAGGAGGGAATGGATGTTTATATTCCTCTCGTAGACGACCATGCGGTCGACACGCCATCGTCCGGCGCGTCCCTCTTGAATGCAGGGTTGAGCGGACTTGCAAACCGACCGATGATGCCGAGATGGGTAAACCCAAAACCGGTCGAATATTTAAGACCATACCCGAGCGTACGGTCGAAGCCAATGTGCGCGCACCAGATGATGCCTGCACATGACAGTACGGGGGCTGTAAGAAGGAAGCCCGTGACAACGCAGGCAATTGCGCCGATATAGGAGTGCGCCGCGTTGTAGGTTGCGGCACCGATCCGTGGTCCCGCGAGATAACCAAGAAATGAAATATCCGGTGCGAGGAAGAAGAGCACAAATGTACCCCAGCCAAGCCCAAACTTAGAGTAAGCAAGCAATGCGGCCACGAGGACACACAGACCCTCAAGTCGAAGCGTCAAACGAACAGTACCTGTAGTTTCACCGGACATATGACTTCCTTATGTAGCGCTTGGTTGGGCAGCACGCCGACATACCTGAATACTCAGTCCGCGTAGTGCGCTGATGACCTGACAACCTTGCCGTCAGGGTTGAATTCAAACCACTCCGAGGCAATACGTCCGTCGTTCCGATGATAGTGAAGGACGATGCTTTTGACGCCCCAATGCACTGCATCGAGTGTGAGCACGAGATTGGGAAGGCCCGCCAGCGCCTTGGCCCAATAAGTACCAACAGTTTGTTTGCCGCGCAGGATGCTAGACGGCTCTCCCACGACCTTGAAGATGAACGGCGAGGAAAACTCGAAATCATCTGTGTAGTGCGCCAGAACACGGTCAAGGTTGCGACTGTTCCAAGCCGCGATCCACTCAGCCGCGAAGTATTCTGCAAAGGAGTTGTCAATCATGGTGCTCTCTGTTTTTGTGATGCCCAACGTAAAACCAAGGAGCGGGCCGCTTGCGGCACATCCCGCTTGGGCGCCGGCTTGGGCGTCGGGTGCTCAAAGGCTGCGGCCATCAAAATGCCCCACTTTCAGGGGTGACAAGTCGACGCCATCCAGGCAACGGGCATTGATGGCAACCCTGTAACTCCCCGAAGGGGTGATGCCTTCCCCATAGGGCGCACACCCGCAATTGGGGCAGAAGCGATGTTTAATTTGATGCTTGTTGAAGGTGTAGGTGCCAAGGTTGTCTTCGGGCGTGAGTAAATGAAAATTCTCGCGGGCGACAAACCAGTGGAGTGAGCCACGTTTGCTGCAGATGGAGCAATTACACTCCATGACTTTTTCCAGATTACCCTCGGTTTCAAATGCAATCTGACCGCAGTGACAACTCCCTTTGTAAATCATTGGCCCACTCCTTTCGGTGAATCGGTTTGGGTTCGGTTGGCAGCATAAAAATGGTTGAGGCGACATCTATCCTGAAAAACACCGCTTCTGACTGCGAGCAAGCGTAACATAACCACAGAATTTCTCCTATGTTGAAACCACTTCATCCCATCAGCGCCAAGGAGTTCCTGGCTTGAGACAAGCGGGAGGCCTTCGGTTTTATCCGGGATTGCATCAAACTGACGACCTGATCGAAGGTCATGATGCCGTCGATCATGTTCAGGGTGTGCGCGGCGGAGGCTCCCAATACCCGTCCTTGTCCCATGCCATCGGTCACCTCGCTCCCATTCACGCCCCGCGCCTGGGCCACGGCGGCCACAAAGGCGTTGTAATAATCATCCACCCGCGATTGCAGGAAGGCGGTTGCTTCTGCTGTGAGGGGCTCGTAGGGATTGCCCTCCACCTTGAATTTGCCGGCCGAGATCAGCGTCACATCGATTCCCTCGTACTTGAGGGCATCGGAAATATCCTCATGGGCCTGCCACACCCCGATTGAGCCCACCTCACCGCCGGGCGTGCAATAAAACTCACTGGCGGCGGATCCGATCCAGTAGGCGGCGGAAGCTGCGAGACTATTGGCCACGGCCACCACCGGTTTCTGACCTCGCGCAGAGAGGATTTGGACGGCCAGTTCTTCCACCCCATAGACGCTCCCACCTGGAGAATCGATGTCGATCAGGATCTGTTCCACCGCAGGATCATTCAAGGCATCACTCAAGGAGGCGGCAAATTGCTGGGTGGAGCAACTGCCCGGCCCACTCAAGGCATCCACCATGTTCCCCCGCTGGGTGATCACCCCATAGAGGGGAAGTACGGCAATCTGGCCGCTGCCCGCCTGGGTGCTGGCGGCTTTCCTGGCGGCACGCAGGGACTGGTCGGCTTCAATGTGTTGAAGCGTTGCGGCGGGGACCGGATCGCCCACCTGCCAGCGGCGCAGGATGCCCGCCATGGCGTTCAGGGTTTCCGGCATCAGGGCCCAGGGGGTGCTCAGGATCTGAGCAAGCAAAAGGGAGCGTTTCATCGGGTTCGTCCTGTGAGGGCAATTTTTGATGGTTGGTCATCCCCGGTTTCCTCAGCCATGTTCAGGGGCCGCAGGGGGTGATCCAGACCGGGGAGCGGGTTCAGGTTTTCACTCAGACGCGCTTCGTTACGGGTGAGCCAGCCCGCGTTGATGCCGGCATTGTAATACTGGGCGCGCGCCTCGGAATCCCCGCGCAGCAATTGGGAGAACAGGAATTCCGCTTCCAGATCGTCGTCATCCAGTAGCAATTCGGCTTCGATGCTGGCTTCCCAGCGCTCCGCCATGGGGCCCAGGCACTCCTGCACGAATTCCTGGGCCTGCTGCTCGATATTGTTGTTGGTGGATCGATCCAGATCGCCGATCTTGTGGGGAGGCACCCCAAACCAGCGGGCGATGTCGTTCACCTGAAACTTGCGCGTTTCAAGAAACTGCGCATCCTCATTGGTGAGCCCCAGTTGGTGATATTTCATCCCGAACTCGAACACCGCGATCTTGCCGCGGTTCGCTCCCGTCTGGGCTTCCTGCAGGGCCTCCCGGAATTGATCACGGGCCATCCTGTCCTTGAAGGAGCCGGGGTATTCGATATAACCGGAGAGCGGCTTGGCATCGTTGGCAAAGAAGCGCGAACCATAGTCCTGGGCGGCCAGCGCACCGCCCATGGCACTACGCGCCAGTGCAATGGGGGAGAGCCCGATGATGCCATCGGAGGAGAGCCCGCGCAGATGCCAGATCTGGCCACGCGGGTAAATCTGCTCCGTCCCGGTGAGCGTACTGTATCGATAGCGATAATCGCCGTTGGACAATAGATCGATGGTGACTCGATCCGGGTGCAGGGGAATCAGTGCCGTGATCTCGCCCTGGCGGTTGGCTACGATCTGGTTGAAGGCATTGCCCCGAAGCACCAGGTGACCGGCCATCATCTCGCGCCACTCGAAGGCGTTCTGGTATTGATTGGGGCGCTTGGCGAGCAGTCGATAGATGGGGTGATTTGTGACGCGATTTTTTCCGCCATCGGGCCGGTTCTGGTACAGGCGAAAAGGCAGGCTTGCGAACTGGCTCGAAATGATGCGCACGCAGGCAAACACCGCTGAGAGTTGCAGGGCATTGTCCGCTGTGACCCGTATGCCCGCCGTGGTATGCACGCCCACCGGCTCGAACCAAAAATTTCCCCAAGGCGAACGGTCACTCGCCTGTCGGCTTCGGAGCCAATTCCACAAGCCCATCACACCACCATCAGGGCATAGTCATCCCCCAGGATTGGGTGGTCCGCATTGCCCGGCATCATGATCCGGCCCAGGGCCATGATGAGGGCCACCACCCCGTCGATCTTGTTCTCCTCCCGTTCCTTCCTGGGATAGATATTGTCCTTCTGGTCCCGGTGGCACACCACATTGGAGATCATCCAACTCAAAATCGGGTCGCCGTTGTGAATGAAGCGTTTTTGCAGCACCAGAGCCTCCAGTTCTTTCATGGGTTCCGAGAAGTTGAGCACCGTGGGGCGCATTTCCACCATGGGTAAGCCTTCTGCCAGCATGTGGCTGGACAGTTGGGTCGCCTGAAAGGGATCGAAGGGTACCTCCACGATCTGGAAGCGGCTGGCATCGGCCAGTAACTCAGCCTCGATCTGGTCGAAATCCGTCACATTGCCCGGTGTCACAGTCAAGAGTCCCTGTCGTGCCCACCCGGAATACTGGCTGTTGCGCCCCTCGTCAACGGCTGATTCGGGCAGGTAATAGGTCATGAAGGCGTAGAACTTGCCATCACGCCGGAACAGTTTGGCCTTGGCGGCGATGTCCACCTTGGAGGCCAGGTCGAGCGCGATGTAACACTCCTCGCCGGCGAAATCGTCTTCGGTGATGGTGGTGTCCGCACAGGCATCCCAATTTCGCATGTCCATCCAGGCGGTATCGGCGTTGACCCATTCGTTGAGATGCTTGGTCTTGAAATTGTTGACCGCAGAAGGCAGCTGCATGGCCTTGGCCTGCAGGGGCAGAAGCACCTCGGGGCGCACCGAGATTCCCCAGTTGGGATTGGCCTTGATCAGTGCCGCCTCGCTGGTCCAGTCATCGGTGTCATCCAGCCCATAGATGATCCCGAACTGGGACTCGTCCATGAGCACGCCTTCCAGCAACCGGGTGACAAAGGTTCGCGCCTCATAACAGATTCCCGCGCGGTTGCTCCCGGCGGTGGTGATCACCCACAGGAGCGAGTTGTCGCGCTTGCCGGTGCCGGTTTCCACCACATCATAGACGGTGCGGGTCTTGTGGGCGTGCAATTCGTCCACGCAGCCGAAGTGGATGTTCAGGCCATCCAGCGTGGAGCCCTCGGCGGAGAGCGCCTCGAACTTGGAGCCGGTGCGCGCGATGCTGATATTGTGGGCATTGACCTCGATGCCAAAAGCTTCGCGCATGGCGCGATCACGTCGAACCATGGTCTGGGCATCACCGAAAACAATCCGCGCCTGGTCGCGGGTGGTGGCCAGAGAATAGGCCTCGGCACCTCCCTCGCCATCGGCAGACAGCATGTAGAGGGCGACCGCTGAGGAGATCGTGGATTTCGCGTTCCCCCTCGGTACCTCCACATACGAACGCCGAAAGCGTCGTTTACCATCGGTTTTGACCCAGCCGAACACTGTGGTCAGGATGAACACCTGCCAAGATTCAAGATGGATCGGCAGGCCGGCCAGCGGCCCCTTGATATGGCAGAGCCGTTCCATGAAGGCACAGACCCGGTCCGCCGGGCGGTAGCGCAAGCCGCCGGCATCCGTCAGGACGGGATTGAACCGGTAGATGCTTCCTTTACCCTTGAATCGTGCCAAATCATTTTGTTGACGCAGGCAGGTGAGACGCACCCAGCGGCAGGCCGGAATGCGACCTGAGAGGACCTCTCGTGCATACTGCCGGGCAACTCCGGCGTAGTCCTGTTCTGGCATATCAGGCGCGCCCCAAGTGAAGCCATGGGCTTTCTGGTTCCGATCCGGTTTCCATCGCTCCGAGTCGTGCGCGGGCGGTCGGCGTGAAGCCCAACTCGCTGGCCAGAAGCGTCATGTCCTTGAGATACGAGCGCGCCGCTGTGGAAAACGGATTGTGCATGATCGGTCGGTCTTTGGTATCCAGACCCGCCAGTTTCGCCCCCCGTACCGGAATCACATCCGACTTGGCCGCAAGCCTCATATTGTGTTCATAGCGTGCGGCGGCGTTACACCAAGCGGCCAGGAGATAGACATCGAGTTTCTTGAGCAGGTTACGAGGTGCGTGAAGAATTGCGTAATCCCAATAGGGTTGGGCCTCTTCCAGCAGCATGGCGGGCGGATCATCGGTGAGGGCAGCCTCTGCCTGCTGAGTCACCTGTGCGTTCGCCTTGAGTGGGCGTTTGCCGGGATTGCCACGCAACAGTTTCAGTTCAATCGGGGTTGGTTTGCGCCCTCGGGTCGCCATGGGAATGTTCCTGATCCATCTGCCCCGACAGCATTACCGTCGGGTCATGTTCGTTGAGGCGCAACTGCCTCAGGTTATCTTCGGTGACCGCCATGTTGGCAATGTCCTCTGCTGTCATCACGAGGCGTTTCCAATCCTCGTCGCCGATGGGCTGCAGCGTGAAATCATTCGGTCGTGTTCTCACAAAAGTCCTTATCTATCAAGGTCGCCGATAGGGGGTCATGAATTTCGCGGAAACAAAAATTTGGGCAGGCGCGCGGTCCCGTGCGGAAAGGTTACAAGGATTTGACCGGCCTACCGGTCGCCTGGATTGCCAAACCCGCCGTCCTCCCGCGCCGTCTTGGCGTCATGACAGCGCTTGCACAACGCCTGCCAGTTTGATTCGTTCCAAAATAGCGCCTGATCGCCCTGGTGCGGGATGACGTGATCCACCACCGTGGCTGGCATGACACACCCGTCACGTTGGCACAGGGCGCACAACGGGTGCGCTGCCAGGAACACTGTTCGTGCCCGCCGCCAGCGCGCGCCGTAGCCCCTGGAAGTGGCGCTGCCGCGCCGTTCATCACATTGTTTCCGCGCCTTTCTTTGGTGCTCAGCACAATACCCGGGGATCTCCAATAGCATCGGACATCTTGGGTATCTGCAGGGAGTTGGGGCGCGTCGAGGCACGGTGCGAAGTAGATCAAAAATCCTTCAAAAACAACTTGATTGATTCCGGAAGTGAAGCGTTAATGGTTCTAACACAACCCACCGAGGAGAGCACCATGAAGCAAGTCTTTACACAACAACATGTCACTGACCATTTCATCATCAAGTCGGGGCAGATCCTGACTTTGCTCTGCAAGATGAAGACGATGAGAGCCGAAGGGTTTGGTATCCATGAAGACAATGCAACTTGGGACGATGTGGGCGACCTCGAGCGGATCCGCAAACTTTTGCAGGAAGCGATGGATGCGGTAGCCGAGAAAACGACTCGTTCAAAAGTTTTGCGGAAATAACTTGATTGATTCCGTAAATGAAGCATTCATAGGGATGTCATCTACCCCCACACAGGAGAAACATAATGACTACCAGGCCCAACGCCATTGACACCTACATCACCAAAGCCGCAGACATCCAGAACAAGATTGCCCAATTGCAGCAGCAGGCCAATGAACACTTTGGCCACAACCCCGACGTAATCCACTGGGGCCATGTGGGTGATCTGAACCGGGTGCAAGAACTCCTGGACCAAATCCTCGAAATAACGATCTTGAATAAAAAACTCAACGTGGCTGGCAAGTAACACCTACAGGAGAATCACCATGAAAACTGGACTCACCCCGGCACAACACGCCATTCTGGCCTACGCCCACAACCACAGCGAGGGAAAGATCGTCTGGTTTCCCGACAACATCAAGGGCGGTGCCCGCAAGAAGGTGCTCGACGGGATGTTCAACCGCGCCCTGATCACTCCGCTCAATGGTGACTGGTTCATCGCTGCCGAAGGCTACGATGCCTTGGGTGTGCCGCGCAAAGGGCTGATGACACGGGCGGAGATCGACGCCATCGTCAGTTCTGCAGAGGAACAGATCAACGAACCCGTCCAGAACCCACCCCGCACTCGAGACAACAGCAAGCAGGCCCAGGTGATCGCCCTGCTCAAGCGCCCGGAAGGCGCCACCATCACGCAGATTTGTAAAACCACTGGTTGGCAGGCACACACGGTGCGCGGCACGTTCGCCGGTGTGATCAAGAAGAAGTTGGGACTTTTCCTAACCTCCGAAAAACTCGAAGGAGGGGAGCGTATCTACCGTGTTGCCTGACACGACCCTATGATCGACAAGGTTCAGTTGTTGTACTCGACGAGGCCGTGCGTACAAGTCGCCAGTCAGCCCGAAGTCGGTGACTTGGCCAGGCGCGCAGGTCTATGAATTCCACGTGGATAACTGATTACTTCTTTGCCACGGCCGCTTTGAGAGAGGCGCCGGCGGAGAATTTCGGCACAGAACTCTCGGGAATGACCAGTTTCTCGCCGGTGCGAGGGTTTTTTCCTTCGCGGGCGGCACGAACAGCCGTTTTGAACGATCCGAAGCCGGGAAGAGCAACATTTTCACCTTTGGTCAGTGCTTCGACGATGGTGTCGAGGGTAGCATTCAAGGCCCGTCCGGCGTCAGCCTTGGTGATGTCGGCTTTTTTTGCGATGTGATCGATCAGTTCGGTCTTATTCATGTCTGGCATTTCCTCGGTTTGAAGGGGCGGTTTCCAATTTGAAGCGCAACACCACTGTTTAACCGCCTGATTTGTTGCGCCATCACTTCGGCGGGTGTTCGGAATCCCAAATATTTCCTTGGGCGATTATTGAGTTCTTCCGCCACCTGTATCAGGCGCTGCGCTGCGCCGCTGCGAATATCTCGTAACTCCGTCCTCTGGAATGACTTGTTGGGCAGCATTACTCGCCATCCCAATAGTTTAGGCTGAGGCTTTCGCGTCCCAAAAAACGGAACCCTCGTGACTGGCCGTCTGGACCTGCGGGGTATTTGGCCAGTACCCCAAACTTGCCCGAGTCGGGATATTCCGCAATTTCAGGTGACAACTCGGTGCTGACGGCTAGGTACTTCAATTCCACCGTGCCCGTATTGATAATCTGGTGCGCGGTTTCTTTCCCGCCTGCCGGACAAGCGATGACATCACCCTGGCGGATGGGGTAAACAGCATCACCGATGCGGACTTCACCCTCGCCTTCAATAACGAAGAACATTTCCTCATTGACATCACTCTTGTCCAAAATAGATTCTGACGCTGGGTCGTCCCGAGGTGTAGGGTATAGGTGAATCACCAAACCCACCATACCTGACCGAGGGGGACCCAACGTGAAAGCATCATGCAGCATGTTCAGCCAAATACTCAAGTTAATTCCGCGCACCGACTTCGAGCGCTTCGTCAAAGAAACCAAGGCAGAGCACCGCAGCAAGGGGCTGTCGAGTTGGAGTCAGTTCGTTGCCATGTTGTTCTGCCAACTGGGTCGCGCACATTCGTTGCGAGAAATCGAGGGCGGGCTTAAAAGTTGCGAGGGCAAACTCGTGCACCTCGGCATAGAAGCGCCAGCCCGATCATCCTTGTCCTACGCCAACGGCCACCGCCCTTGGGAACTGTTCGAGAAGGTCTTTTATAACTTGTACGGTACCGTAGCGGCAAAAACTACCGGTAAAAAGAAGTTCCGCTTCAAGAATAAACTGGTCAGCCTCGACTCGACGGTCATCGATCTGTGCCTGTCGATGTACGACTGGGCGAAATTCCGACGCACCAAGGGGGCAGTCAAACTGCATCTGGTCCTCGACCACGACGGCTACCTGCCGTGTTTTGGGTTGGTGACCGACGGCAAGGTCTCAGACATCAAAGCGGCTTGGCAAATTGCCTTTGCGCCCGGCACCATCGTGGTGGATGACCGAGGCTACAACGACTACCGACTGTTCGCAGATTGGACGGGGTCCGGTGTTTTTTTTGTCACGCGCATGAAGGACAACGCGCAGTATGAGGTGGTCGAAGAACGCGACCCTCCACAGAACCGGAATATTCTTAAAGACCAGACCATCCGCCTGACCGGTACGGGCGCGCAGGAAAAATGCCCGCACCTCCTGCGCCGCGTCGAGGCCATCCGCGAAGACACCGGGGAAACGCTGGTGTTCCTAAGCAATCACCACGGTCTTGGCGCTTCGACCATCGCGGCTATTTACAAGGATCGCTGGCAAGTCGAATTGTTCTTCAAGGCGCTCAAACAAAACCTGAAGATCAAAACGTTTGTCGGCACCTCGGCCAACGCCGTGAAGACCCAGATTTGGACAGCACTGATTTCCATACTGCTGCTACGCTACCTGCAAATGTCCTCCCGTTTCGGCTGGAGCCTGGCCAACCTGGTGGCACTGCTGCGCATGAATCTATTTACCCATCGCAATTTGATGGAGTGGCTGGACAAACCGTTTACCACGCCTCCCGATCCACAGGACAACATTCAGGCCACCCTGGCCTTCGCTTGATCTTGGACAGCACATGGAGGCACGATTATGAAAAACAGTTATTACCCGTCCAAAACACGCATCAGATCAAGGTGTCATCCAACCGATTTACGCTGTTTTGGACAGCAGTGCATTGACATGATGGTTGTGAAACGGAAATGCACGCTTGCCTGGTGGCACGGCGGTGAGGTTGTAACCGAGTTTTTGCGCGCCGATGAGCGGAGCGATCATCCCCATGCGTGCATCGAATCGCTCGGCGGCGGGACCTGTGGCGGCAAAGGCGGCAGGACGGGGTTGCAGTTCGACGTCGGAAATATTGAGAATTGGTTTGGTCATTGGTGCTCTCCATTTTTTTGGATGTGTGCGCATCAGAAAGGCGGCCAAGTGATTAGAGTATAGCCATTCTCGGCTCAGGAGTCAGCAGTGGCGGGGATTCCGTGGCCAAACACCACGCCATCTGACTGCCGAATGGCTTGCTTGCCAGAGAAGGATTCCCAGCGAGAAATAATTACATCCACATACTTCGGATCGAGTTCGATGAGTCGCGCCCGGCGCCCGGACTTCTCACAGGCAATCAGGGTGGTACCTGATCCGCCGAAGGGATCCAGCACGATGTCGCGGGTTTTGCTGCTGTTTCTCACCGCCCGTTCTAGCAGTTCCACGGGTTTCATGGTGTTATGAGACATGCCAATGCGCGTTTCAAATGTAGGGCTGTCCTTCACCGACAAGTTCCACACCAACCCCGAGTAGTTTATTTTCTCGAGGGTGCTTACGCTTCGCAGAACGAAGTTGTATGACTTTTCTGACATGGCAGGGTCGGCAACCCCATCCATAAGGCCATCCTTTTGCGCTGAGGTACCAGTGTTCTGGAGTAACAGGTTTAAGTGATCCGCAAGCGCCGCATGGTTTCCACCAAACGCCATCGCGAAGGTGGCAACCGGAGTGAATCCGCTTGTGCTCAAGGTGGGTGACAAGTTGTAAGTTTGAAATGTGATTGTTTTGCTTGTCGTGGTCGATATGGTGGACGCAATATCCATCCGGGATGGCTCCGAAATTTCGTTCCCAGACGAAGTCGTGTTCCATTCGTTGTCTGTCGCCGTACCAGTTTCTGACATAACCTTTTTTGGTGAGCATATCTCATCTCCCACAACGAGTTGAGAAGCCTCGATCCACGCTAATTCGCCGTCACGTAGAACGAGAAATGGGTGGTTATCGGTGGCGTCGACTGAATTTTCAACACCCGAAACAGCAATCCTGAATACACACTTTTCAATAAAATGAGACGACACTCCTTCCACTGAGCGAAACACACCGTCTGCCGCCAGGACGCAATCACCCTCGACCAACGATTCGATGACTCGCCAACCGTTCTCCGTTAACACCTCAGTGGCTGGGCATAGGCAAGGATGCAAATCGTTCTTTTGGGGTTTCTTGATCTGCCACACATCGCCCTGATCGCGGGCGCCGCACCAGTAGTGATCGGTGCCATCGCGCCAGCCATAGAGAATCGGCTCGTACTGACGTTGGTAATCGGCGCGTCCCAGGGTGAAGGTGTTCTTGGCCCAGATGATGAAGGTCGACCACTTGCCGCCGGCTGACCGGAATGCCGACTGGAGGGTGTCGAGTTCCGAGGAACTCATGGCAATGTACACCGCGCCCTTGGTCACATTCAGGATGTTCTGGCATGCGGCTTTCAGAAACTCTTCAAAATTCTCGCCCAGGTTGTCATTCAGAATCGGGCGGTTCTTGCCGCGTAGTTTGTCCTTGGCCGAATTGGCATAATTAACGTTATATGGGGGGTCGGTGAAGGTCATGTCCACCAGTTCGTCACCCAGCAGGGTCTTGTAGGCTTCGGTTTTGGTGGCATCGCCGCATAGGAGTTTATGATCACCCAGAATCCAAACATCGCCAGGTTGCGACACAGGGTTTTCCGGGACATCGGGAACCTCATCTTCATCGGTAAGTCCCTCCGTGCTGGTTTCTTCCCCGGCAATCAAGGAATCCCATTCTTCTTCGTTGAAGCCGGTCAGTTCGAGATTGAAACCGGATTCCTGCAGTTCGGCCAATTCCAGGCCCAGCAGTTCGTCGTCCCACTCAGCCCAAGTGGCTGAGCGGTTGGCGAGAAGTCGGAACGCCTTGATCTGGGCAGGCGTCAGATCGTCGACCAAGACCACCGGGACGGTGGCGAGTCCCATTTTACGAGCCGCTTTGAGGCGCAGGTGGCCATCCACCAATTCCCCGGTACTTTTGGCGACAACCGGGATGCGGAAACCGAACTCGGTAATGACAGAGGCCATCTGATCCACTGCATGGTCGTTTTTACGAGGGTTTCTTGCGTAGTCGATGAGTTTCCCGGTGGGCCAGTGCTCAATCTGCAATTCAGCCATGGACCACCTCGGAGGTATTCCGTTCAGCCTGAACTTCCTCGAAGGTTTGGCCGGTTGAAATCAGGCTGACGGGGATATCCGGATAATTCTGCTGGAAGCGCTTGATCGCCACATCCACATAGTCCGGCGCGATCTCCACGCTGCGGCAGATGCGGCCGGCACGTTGGGCAGCCAACATCGTCGTGCCGCTGCCGCCGAACGGCTCGAACACGATGT
>JAEHJW020003921.1_pt1 | contig 24104 bp, 32 predicted proteins | sample 9271431 | NCBI WGS metagenome assembly JAEHJW02 | reverse complement strand
ATTCGCGCGGACCCCGAGTGCGCGCTGCGTGAGTTGATCGTGCGGAGGGCGACGTGAACGGGCAGCACGTCATCCTGCGCGATCGCGAGCATGCGCGCGCCGTGTGGCATCGGATCGGCGCTGCGCTGGGCGCGATGGTGGATCGTGGGCGCGTGGAGCTGATCCTGCGACCCGCGAAGTCCAAGCGCTCGCTGGAGCAGAACAAGCGCTACTGGGAGCTGCTGAATCAGCTTGCCGCGGCCGTGGAAATCAACAAGCGCCGGTTCAGCGCTGAGGTCTGGCACGAGCACTTCAAGCGCGAACTGATCGGTCGGGAGGAGTTGATTCTGCCCACCGGCGAGATCGAGCAGCGCGGGATCAGCACCACCACGCTAAACGTGTCGGAGTTCGGCGACTACATGGCGCGCATCGAAGCCTGGGCGGCGACCGAGCACGGGCTGATCCTGATGGCGGACGCGGCATGACCGAGCGCGAGTTCCTGCTGCACTTCGCCCGCGTCTGCCTCGCGCAGTCGCGTGCAATCTCTCAGCGCGAAAACACGCACGTCGCTGCGTTCGGTTGGACGTTGCTCGACTGGGCCGCGAACGCGCGCCGCGATGCGCAAGCGATCACCGAGGTCGCACAAAGGGAACTGTTCGCATGATCCGACGATCATCAAAGGACGCGAATCACAACGCCGTCGTGTCGCGTTTCCTTGCGCTGGGCTGCACGGTGATCCAGATCCACGCGACCGGCATCCCGGGCCTCCCTGATCTCGGCGTGGGGTGTGCTGGCGTCACTTACCTGGTCGAGGTCAAGAACCCGGGAACAGCCTACGGTCGCGCCGGGATGACTGCGACGCAAACCGCTTTCGCGCGCGACTGGAGAGGCGGCCGCGTGTGGGTTGTCCAATCCGAGGACGAAGCGACCGCGCTCGTGAAGAATTGGCGTCGGCGCATGGGTGGAAATAATTGACGCCCTCGCGCACGCGGTCGCCATCCAGCGCCGGTCAGCGCCGAAAGACTGGCCGGCGCAGATTGCGGCGCTTCCACCTGAGCATCGGGCCGCTGCCGAGTCCTACCTGCGCAGCATCGCGCACCGCATGCGCACCGTGCGACTCGCAAGGGCAAGACGATGATCCGCGCGCATAACGCACTGCGGCCCGGCGCCGCGTGCCACAGCGCCGACGTGCTCACCGGTCCTGAGCGTGCAGCCGATGCCGCCAAGCCGCGGATGGAAGCTCGCGCGCCAGCAGCAGCAACGCGCACGCCGGGCATGCGCTGGGGTGATGTTCCGGAAATCCGATCCATCCTCGCAACGTGGAGACAGGGCCATGCCGACGCCACAGACTGACATCTACTCGCACGAGCGTGCAGGATTCGCTGAGCGCCTAGGACGCTTGGCAGGGCGCACCACGTGGCGCGAGCCGGCCAGCGGAGCCTTCACGGACCGGGCCGACAAGATGCCCCTTGAGCACGCGCTGGCGACGGCGTTGGCCTTCGCGCGCCAGGCGCCGCATGACATCGGACCGGACATTGCCTATGCGGTGGTGACCATGATCGAGCATCGGCGCCCGCGCATCGTGGGTGAACTGACGGCGCGGCTGCGCAATGACGCGCGCAGGGTCGCCGCCCGCGCCGGCCCATGGCTACCGATCATCGCCAGCAAAGCCTACGAGGGAGCGGTCCACGGATGGGAGATGCCAGAGATGACCGCCGCGCGCGTGGCAAAGCGGGACTATGCGCTGCTGTACGGGATCGGAGTGACCGCCTTGATGCGCGCATCGGAGGATGCGATCCGGCACGCGGAGCGGTGCTTCAGAGACATTGAGGCGACTTCGAGGAGCCACGCCAGTGCAAATGAATCGCGTTGATTGTTACGACTCCACGGGGCGCCTGCGCGTGATCCCTGAGGCGTGGTTCGTCTATCTGTTTTTCTGCGTCAGTTCTCATCCCGCCGGCCTGGTCAAGATTGGCGTCTCGAAAACGCCACTCTTTCGACTTGCGGACATCCAGACAAACTCTGCCTTCCCGATGCAATCTGGGATGTACGTCGTCGCAGGAACCGAGTCGTGCGCCAAGCGGATCGAGAGTGAGGTCAAAAAGGCGTGGGCGCATCGCAATACCCGTGGCGAGTGGTTCACCTTCACCTTCGGTGATCCTTTCGTGCGCGAGGAGACCGAAAGCATCATCAACGCCGTTTATTACCGGCATGTGCGGCGCCCGCTTCGGTGGTCTCGGGTATCGCCCGAGCAATTACAGGCGTGCATCTCGCTGAAGTGCAGGGACAACTTCGAGGAACATGTCAGGCGCCGCAAGATGGGACTTGTGCGCCGGCGCTCTTGACGCAATCGGACGCATGGGGCATCATGGCTAGCATCCAATACTGTCACCAAAGCCCCGCCACCCGCGGGGCTTTTTCGTTTCCGGAGGCGCCATGCTCGGAATCCTGTTTTTCGTCGCCATCTTCGCGCTGCTGGGCTACTACCTCTGGCGCGAGCACAAGGGCGGCAAAGCGGCTGCCGAAATGTCCAAGCTCGACGCCGCGGTGAAAGCTGAGGCCGATCGGCTCAAGAAGCTGATCCCGTGACAGGCGTTCCCGGAGTGCCCGACGGAGCGCCTGAACCGCTGCGCAGGGCCGAAAGCGGCTGGGCGCAGCATATCCAGAGCGTGCTCGGAGCGATCCTGGTCGGCCTGATTTGGTGGGTCGGCACCAGTGTGCAGTCGCAATCGATCGCGATCGCGCAGTTGCAGGTGACCGTCTCAGCAACGAGCGCCCAGGTCGTGACGCTGGTCTCGCAGACGCGCCAGGCCGTCCCTGTGTCGCAGGAAGCTGCCGACATCGCGCGGCTGCAATCCGAGGATGACGCGCTGCGCGGCCGCGTCCGAAGGGTTGAAGAGGCTTTACCGCCGCGCAGGGATCAGCACCGATGATGCTTGGGATCGTGGGGGCTCTTCTCGTCGCCATCATCATCTGGCTCAATCGTGGCCGTCGCCCGTGAGCAATCCGGGCAATAGCGCGAGCACCAAGCGCGGCGCAGCGGCGGCTGGCGCAGGCCGCGCGCGCCATCTTCTGCGCGTCGAGGGTGTCACGTACACGATCCCGGAGCTGGCAGCCATCACCGGCCGCACGCAGCTCCAGATCCGCGACCGCTCCTCGAAGCTGATCCGCCATCGCAAGCCCTACACGCTGGACGATTTCCGGAGCTGACCTGACATGACCGACCTCATCGCGGACGTGATCGCCCGCGAGGGCGGCTACGTGGACAATCCGGACGACACCGGCGGCCCGACCAAGTACGGCATCACGCAGGCGACGCTTTCAGAGTATCGCAAGCAGCCGGTGACCGCACAGGACGTGGCCGACCTCCAGATGCCGGAGGCTCGCCTGATCTATGAAGCGCAGTACATCAACGCGCCAGGTCTCTACCGCATCACCGATCCGACGCTGCAGGCGCTGCTGTTCGACTCCGCGGTACAGCACGGGCCAGAAACAGCTGTACGCTGGCTACAAGCTGCTGTCAGTGCGCCAATCGACGGGGACTGTGGCCCCGTGACCGCTGCGGCAGCCAACGCAAACCCGGCGCGCGCCTATCGGCAAGTGCTCGCGACCCGCGTCCGCTACTACGGCTCGATCATCGAGCACGACCGCTCGGATGCGATCTTCGCCTCTGGATGGGCGGATCGCGTCGCCGAATTTGTGGAGATGAGCCCATGAGCACCTGGACCGATGTGCGAGATGCGATCGAGAAAGTCGCACCGGCGCTATTGCCAGTACTCGGCGGTGTTGCCGGTGGTCCGCTCGGCGCTGCCGCCGGCGAGCTGATGGGCAAAGCGCTCGGTACGGACGGCAGCAGCCCGGATGCGGTGCTGCAGGCCGTGACCGATCCTGCCGCGTACGCCAAGCTGCAGGCGCTGCAGATCGGGCTCGAGCAGGCTCGCATCCAGGCTGAGCAGGCGCGTGATACCTCGCAGGTGCAGGTCAACCAGGCCGAGGCCGGCAATCAGTCGCTGTTCGTCGCCGGTTGGCGACCAGGTATTGGCTGGGTGTGCGCCGCGGCGTTCGGGTATGCCTACATCCTGCAACCGTTCGGCGCGTTTGCCGCGGCACTGGCCGGCTACCACGGCCAGCTGCCGCAGGTTGATATCAGCGGCATGATGCCGGTACTGCTCGGGCTGCTTGGTCTTGGCGGCATGCGCACGCTCGAAAAGGTCAAGGGCGTCAGCAGCGGACACTGACATGCGACACTTCAAGACCTATCTGCTGCTGCTGATCGCGCGCGAGCTTTACCGAAGCGCGCTTCGCAAACACAGGAAGGCGACTGCGCGCATGCGCTGGGCAAATGCCGTGCTGTCACAGGCCGCGTACGTGCAACAGCGTGCGCACGGGTTGAAGGTCTAGGCATGCCGCGCGCAGCGCCCGTGCACCAGCCTGTGGCGCGGCCATCCCGGATCTACGCGCCACCCGCGCAACAAGATGATCGCCGAACGGCATCTAGCCGCGGCTATGGATCGAAGTGGCGACAAGCGCGCGCGGCATGGCTTGCTCGCCATCCGCTGTGCGTCATGTGCGAGCGGAGCGGCCGCATCACGGCGGCCAGCGTCGTCGATCACGTTGTGCCACATCGGCTCGGCGACGCACTGGATTCAGCCGATGCCGACCGCATTGCTGCGGCGCGGCGTCTTTTCTGGGATAGCCGCAACTGGCAATCGCTGTGCACCGCGCACCACAACAGCGCCAAGCAGGCGGCCGAGCGCGCCGCCCGCAGTCGCAATGGGTAGGGGCGCGAAATCGCTGCAGCCGCGCGCCGCGGGACCGCTCGCCGCACCGTTTTATTTGCGCAGTCAGGTTTTATAAACCGGGTTTGAAATCATGGGTTTACGCGGTCCATCCAAGAAGCCGACCGTCCTGAAGATCATTTCTGGCACGGATCGGCACGACCGCACGGATGCGGAGCCAGCAGTCCAGCTGCCTCTGGTTGATGGCGTCCCTCCGGCGCCGGACTGGCTGCCGAATGCCCACGCGGTGAAGGAATGGGACCGTCTGGCGCCGATCCTGGTGGCGAACAAGCTGCTTTCCATGGCCGGCCTTTCGGCGCTCGGGGTTCTCTGCGCGCTGCACGGAAAGATCGTCCAGCTGTACGCGGCCGGCGAAGCGCCCACCGGGCATCTGGTCGCGCAGTACCGAGCGCTGATCAACGACTTCGGCCTGACACCGGTGGCTCAAGGCAAGGTGAAACCTCTTGGCGAGAAAACGGCGGCCAACCGCTTCGGCAACAACGGAAAGCGGTCCGCGTGACTACGTCGCAATCGCGACCTCCTATGCCGATGCCGCAGTCGCCGACAAGAAAGGAATCCGATTCTGCAAATGGATCCGGCTGGCCGCGAAACGGTTCCTCGCTGACCTGAAGCGGGCCAGCAGGCGGGACACGCCATTCAAGTTCGATGCGTGGCATGCGGCTGACGCCTGCGACTTCATCGAGAAGCTGCCGCACGTGGAGGGCAAGTGGGATCGTCCGACGATCCTGCTGGAACCGTTTCAGGTCTTCTTCATTGCGCAGCTCTTCGGCTTCAGGAATGCCGATGGCACGCGGCGATTCACCACGGGTCTGTTTGCAGTATCGAGGAAAAATGCCAAAAGCACCCTGGCCGCGGCGATCCTGCTGTATTGCCAGTGCTGCGAGGATGAGCCCGGGCCGCAGATCATTTCAGCGGCCACAACTGGCGACCAGGCGCGCATTGTTTTCAGCGTCGCCAAGCGCATGGTGGAGAAGACGCCGGACCTGCAGGAAGCGTTCGACATCCGGGCCTACGCGAACGCGATCGCCAGTTTCAGGAACGCGGGCACTTTCAAATCGATCAACGCCAAGGCCAGCACGCAGGACGGTCTGAACCCGTCCGCGACGGTCATGGATGAGGTCCACGCCCACAAGACCAGCGAGTTATTGGACGTGCTGCAATCAGCCGCCGGCGCCCGCCGGAATCCGCTGTGGCTATACACGACGACGGAAGGGTACGAAACACCGGGCCCTTGGCCGGAGCTGCGGCGCTTCGCTCAGCAGGTCCTGCAGCGCGTGGTCGAGGCCGAACACTTCCTGGCCTCGATCTACGCGCTCGACGACGCGGACGATGATTTCGACGTCAGCAAATACATCAAGGCGAACCCGCTACTGGATGTCAGCCCGATCCTGCAGCGCGAGCTGAAAAAGGCCTCGATGGAGGCCAAGGCGATGCCGGGGCGGCTCGCCGAGTTCCGCATCAAGCGCCTGAATCGGCAGGCTTCGGCGGCGCAAGGGTGGGTTGACCTGGCAAAGTGGAAGCGCTGCGCTGGCGAGGTCGATCTTGAGCGCTTGCGAAGCGCGCCATGTTTCGCCGCGCTCGACTTGGCCAGCACCACGGATCTCGCAGCATGGCGGCTGATCTGGACGGTCGACGGCACGGTTTTCACCTGGGGGCGGCGATGGGCGCCGGCGGCGGCCGTTGAGCGGCGCACGATGCGCGCCACGGTGCCCTACGAGGCATGGCGCGGCGCCGGCCTGATCGAGGTGACCGAAGGGGACGTGATCGACTATGAGGTGATCGAAGCGCGGATCCGCGAGGACGTGGAGCGATTCCAGCCGCAACTGATCGCGTTCGATCGCTGGAACGCGAGTGATCTGGTGAATCGCCTGACGAAGGACGACTTCCCCATGATCGAGTTCATCCAGGGTCCGAAATCGTTCCATCCGGCGATGCAAGAGCTCGAGCGACTCTACCTGGGCGGCAAGATCGCCCACGGCGGTGACCCCGTCTTGCAGTGGTGCGCATCCAACCTCGTAGTGCGCTACGACTCGAACATGAACATGGCACCTGACAAGAAACGCTCGCCCGAGAAGATCGACGACATCGTGGCGCTGCTCATGGCCATCGGCGTGTCTCGTGCCGAGCCGCCGGATCAGGCGTCGCAGATCGGCCACGAATACCGGCTGATGGTCGTATGAACGCCTACCTCTTCAATGCCTGCATCGCGATCGGCTGGCTGATGATCTCGGCGGGCGCCTTCATGCTGAACCGAGCGGCCGGGCTGATCACCGGCGGCACGTTGATGCTGGTGCTGGTGCTGGTACTGGCCCGCATGGCTGGTCTCTATATGCCCAAGAAAGGTGCGCGCTGATGTTCATCACGAAGATCCGCGCCGGCACCGATGATCGCTCGGCCTGGGGTGACTTCTGGTTCGAGCCGGTTGGCGGCCGCACGTCTTCAGGGACGACGGTCACGCCGGATGGCGCGCTGCACCTGCCGGTGGTTATCGCTTGCGTGCGCGTCCTGGCTGAGTCGTTCGCGGTGTTGCCTCTGCGCGTCTACCGGCGGCGCGGTGGCGCGAAGAAGCTGCTGAACAAGCACTGGCTCTACGACGTGCTGGCGCGGCGTCCGAACGAATACCAGACGCCGTTCGAGTGGCGGGAGATGATCCAGGGACATCTGGCGCTGCGCGGGAACGCCTACAACCGCATCCTGACCGATCGGAGCGGCCAGATCACAGGTTTCATGCCCCTGCATCCTGACCGCGTGCGGGTGGAGTACACCACTGGCCGCGGTGATCTCGGGCACCGCTATCGCTACACCGACCGGGCTGGTAATACGACCGTCTTCACGCGCGGCGAGATCTGGCATCTGCGCGGACTGGCCAGCGATGGCGTGATGGGACTTAGCCCTATCGCCCTGGCACGCGAGTCGGTCGGGCTCGGCCTGGCGGCGCAGACCTACGGCGCGCGTTTCTTCCAGAACGACGCCAAGCCTGGCGGCGGATGGATCGAGTTTCCCGGCAGCTTCAAGGACAAGGAAGCGCGCGAGCAGTTCCGCGAGTCCTTCCAGGCGGCGCATACGGGTCTGAACCAGCACAAGATCTCGGTGCTCGAGTTCGGAATGAAGTTCCACGAAGTGGGCGTCACCAACAAGGACAGCCAGTTCCTGGAAGCGCGGCAGTTCCAGGTCGGCGACATTGCGCGCATCTTCCGCGTGCCTCCGCACCTGGTCGGCGACCTCAGCAAGGCGACCTTCAGCAACATCGAGCAGCAGTCGCTGGATTTCGTCATCCACACGATGACGCCGTGGGCCGAGCGCTGGGAGTCGTCGATCGAATCCACGCTGCTTCTGGACGATGAACAGGACATCGAGGTCGAGTTCGATTTCACCGGCTTGCTGCGCGGCGACCAGCAAGCGCGGTCGGCGTACTACCACAACGGCATCATGGACGGCTGGATGACGCGCAACGAAGCGCGCATCGCCGAAGGGCATGAGCCGATTGACGGCCTCGATGAGCCGCTGCGTCCGCTGAACATGGTCGAGGAATCCAATGCTGGCGCGCCGCCGCCGGCGTCCGACAAGCCGACGGTGCCCGGCGGCGACCCGCAGCCTGCGCCCAACGATGGGAAAGGCAGCGACGCGCGCACGGTGGCGCTGGCCAGCGCGGCCGCCGAGCGCATCGCGCGCAAGGAACTAGCCATCGTCGCCAGCGCTTCCGGGCACGACGCGATGGAGCAGTCATATCAGGCGCACGCGCGTTTCGTCGCTCAGGCCTTGGGCGTCGAGCCGGAGGCCGCGCGCGGCTACTGCGATCTGCAGCTGCAGCTGGCTTTTACTGGCACGCCTGCAGCCGATTTCGAACTGATCACGCGCTCTCGTCTTGAGCGCCTTGCCTTGCGAGGTTAACCGTGAAACATGAGCGCTACATCGCCTGGTGCATGACCACGCCTTGGGCGCTGATGCCCGAGCGCATCGCGGCTTACGCAGCCGTCCTCGCGCGCCGCACCGGTGACGGTGTTTCGGCCATGGATCAGGAAGACGAAAGCCGGGTCGCTGCAGGCCCGCGCACGCAGCGGGGTTCGCCGGCGCGCACCGGCGGCATCGCCGTCATCCCGGTGCACGGCACCATCGTCCAGCGCGCTAGCCAGCTTGGCATCTGCGAGGGCGGCACCAGCACCCAGGCGGTCAGCAACGCGCTGGCGGACGCCATGGCGGACGACTCCATCGCGCAGGTGCTGCTGGATATCGACAGTCCTGGCGGCTCCGTGTACGGGGTGCAGGAGCTGGCCGGCGAGATCGCGCGCGCCAAGAAGCCTGTGGTGGCGATCGCCAACAGCCTGGCGGCGAGTGCCGCGTACTGGATTGGTTCCGCTGCTGGCGAGTTCTACGTCACGCCGGGCGGCGAAGTCGGCTCGATCGGCGTCTGGACGGCTCACCAGGACATCAGCAGCGCGCTGGATGCCGCAGGGGTGAAGACGACACTGATCTCCGCCGGCGAGTTCAAGGTCGAGGGCAACCCGTTCCAGCCGCTCGGCGAGCAGGCGCAAGGGTTCATGCAATCTCGGGTGGACGACTACTACGGCGCGTTCACGCGCGCGGTGGCGCGCGGCCGGAAAGTGCCCGTGGAGCAGGTCCGCAACGGGATGGGCAAAGGCCGCGTGATCGGTGCCGACCAGGCCATCCAGGAATCGATGGTCGACGGCGTCGCCACCTTCGAAGAGGTGGTCTCTCGAATGCAACGCAACATGAAGGCGGCCGCGCCGCCGCGCGCCAGCCGTCTGGCTCGCGCGCAGCGCGACCTCGCGATCTTGGGCTAGTGCTAGCCCTCTCGCCGCGCGCCCTTCGGTGCGAGGTGAGCAGCCCATCGGCTGCGCCGGCACAACCACTGGCCGCCCTTGAGGCGGTTTTTCGTTCTGACAGGAGTTCAACACATGAGCAAGAATCTCCGCGAGCTGCAGGCTCGCAAGACCAAGCACGTGGCCGCCATGCGCACCATCAGCGACAAAGCGCATGCCGAGTCGCGCGACCTCACCGACGAAGAGGTCTCGGCGTTCGATGCCGAGAAGTCCAGCCTCGAACGTATCAACGCCTCCATCGCCCGCGAGGAAACGCTGATCGAGCAGGAGCGAAGCGCCGGCGTCGTGATCCCGGACGTCGCCCGCGTCACCACCCGCAGCCGCAGCGAAGACGACCCCACTCGTGGGTTCGCGAGCTTCGGTGAGTTCGCCCAATCGGTGCGTGGCGCAAGCCTCAACCGCGGTTCGATCGACCAGCGTCTGGCGATCGGCGCCGCGGCGCCGGGTGCAGGCACCTATGCCAACGAGGCAGGTGGCGCCGATGGCGGCTTTCTTGTTCCGCCCGAGTTCGCCACCGAGATCTTCACGCTGTCGCTCTCGGACGATGCGTTGCTGCCGCGCACCGACAGCATCGAAGTCAACGGCAACGGCATGGTGTTTCCGAAGGACGAAACCACGCCGTGGGGCACCGACGGTGTGCGCGCCTACTGGCAGGCCGAGGCCGCTCTGGCCAACGCCACCAAGCCCAAGCTTGGCGCCGCGACCATGCGCCTGCACAAGCTGATGGCGCTGACGCCGGTCACGGACGAGCTGCTGGAGGACACCCGCGCGCTTGAGTCCTACCTGCCGGGGCTGCTGGCCCGATCCATCCGCTGGAAGACGAACGAGGCCATTCTGTACGGCACGGGCGCCGGCCAGCCGCAGGGCGCGTTCAATGGGTCCGCGGCAGTTGTGGTCGCCAAGGAAAGCGGCCAGACCACGCAGACGATCGCGCTCAACAACATCACCAAGATGATCGCGCGTCTGCCGCCCGGAAGCTTCCCGCGGTCGACCTGGCTGATCACGCCGGATGCACTGCCGGCGCTGTTCGGGCTGACGCTGGGCAACTACCCGATCTACATGCCCATCTCGGCCGGCGCGCAGGAATCGCCCTACGGCACGCTGATGGGTCGCCCGATCCTGGTGAGCCAGCACGCTTCGGCGTTCAGCTCGCAGGGCGACGTCAGCCTGGTGGACCTGAAGTTCTACTGGACCATCACCAAAGCGGGCGGCATCCGCACGGCCACCTCGATGCATCTGTACTTCGATGCCGACGCGATGGCCTACCGCGCGATCTTCCGGGTGGACGGCCAGCCGAAGATCGTCAACCCGATCACCCAGGCCAAGGGGAGCAACACGCTGTCCCCGTTCGTCCAGCTCGGCGCTCGCTGATCGCCGTAACCCGGCAGCCCGCTCCTTCGGGAGCGGGCGCGAATTGAAACCAACTCATTTGCGAGGACAAGATCATGCTCCCCAACGTCAAGGCGACCGAACAGGTCGCGATCCTGGGCGCGGTCAACCCGTCCAGCCAGGCCGCCGGTACGGCCACCTCCGGCTGGATCTCGATGGCCGAATTCCAGAAACTGCTCGCCGTCGTCCAGGTTGGCGCTCTGGGCGTATCGGCCACCGTCGATGCCAACGTCCAGCAGGCGCAGGATGGTATCGGCACCGGCGCCAAGGCCATCACCGGCGCGGCCATCACGCAGATCACCGCCGGCAACAACCAGCAGGCCGAGATCAACCTCGATGCCCAGCAGCTGGATGTGGCCAACGGCTTCGGTTACGTCAACCTGTCGGTGATCGTGGGCGTCGCGGCGACCGAGACCGCCGCCCTGGTGCTCGGCTTCGTGCCGCGCTTCGCGCCGGCATCGGCCAACAACGCGGCGTCCGTCTCCCAGGTGGTCGGCTGATCCAGCCGTGGTGCTTCCCCGGTGGCGTAACTGCCACCGGGGCTCTTTTGACGGGATACCGAGATGCCGCTGCAACTGCTCACGCCGCCGACGGCCCTGCCGATCAGCCTGGTCGAAGCCAAGGCGCACCTGCGCGTCGACATCCCGGACGACGACGTGCTGATCGGTGCGATGCTTGGAGCCGCGACCGACTTCGCCCAGAACCTGACGCGCAAGCAGCTGGTGACCGCGCGCTGGAAGCAGGTGCTGGACAGCTTCCCGTCCCCGTCGCTGATCGGCGCACCATACGGCAAGGCGTTCACGCTACCGCGGGACGCGATCTACCTGCAACGCCATCCGGTGACACAGGTGGAATCGATTCAGTACCTCGACATGGAAGGCGTCCTGCAGACCATGTCGCCATCGGACTACACGGTGGACTACACCTCCGACCCGGTGCGCATCACCCCGGTGTTCGGCCAGATCTGGCCCATCCCGCTGCCGCAGATCGGCGCGGTGTGGGTGACATTCGACGCCGGCTACGCCGCGCCGCTGACCGCGGACCCCGTGGCCGACACGGTCAGCATCCCTGGATGGCCGCAGCTCGTCGTCGGAACCGTGGTGAGGCTGTCGAACAGCGGAGGCGTGCTTCCCACGCCCTTGCAGCCGCTGACGGACTACGCCGTGGTCGGCGCCCCGGCGCCAGGCGTGTACCAGCTTGCGACGGGCGCCGGGCAGCCGGCGATCAACTTGACCGATGCGGGGTCGGAACAGAGCTTCGTCGGCGTGATCCCGAACGGCATCACCGCATGGCTGAAGATCCGCCTCAGCTCGCTGTACGAGAACCGCGAGGAAGTCGCCATCATGACCCGCGGCAAGATCGACGCGCTGCCGTACGTCGATCGCATGCTCGATGGCTACCGGACGTTCGAGTTCTGACCATGCTGGTCAACACCTGGGTCATCCGCGCGGGGCAGCTTCGCAACCGCATCACCATCCAGCAGCGCGTGACGCAGCAGGACGCCGCCGGGCAGCCCGTGGATAGCTGGGTAACGCTGTTCACCTGCTGGGCTGATGTCAGCCCGCTGACGGGCCGCGAGCTGCTTGCGGCCGCGGCAGTCCAGTCTTCGGTGACGCATGCGATCACCGTGCGCTATCGGCCCGAGTTCGCGGTGCCAAAGGACGTGGCCAGAATGCGCGTGGTGTTCAGCGGCCGCTACTTCAACATCCATGCCGCGCTGAATCAGGACGAACGTAACCGCGTGGTGATTTTGCGGTCAGAAGAGGGCCTCAACGATGGCTGACTTCGAGTTTCGCGTCGCCGGCCTCGCCGAGCTCGAGCGCAAGCTGACTGCGCTCGGCACGCGCGGCGCCCGCAACGCCGCCCGGCGCGCGTTGCGGCAGGGCGCCAATGTCATCCTGCAGGCGACGCGCCAGGCTACGCCAGTGCGCTCTGGCAACCTGCGCCGCGCGTTGTATACACACGACCGCGGTGTCATGGGCGATAGCGTGATGTTCAGCGTGGATCTGCGCAGCAGCGGCTTCTACGGCAGGTTCCTTGAGTTCGGCACGTCCAAGATGGCGGCCAGGCCATTCATGAGGCCGGCAGCCGAGAATCAAGCCCAGGTCGCCGTGCGCGTGATCGCTGAATCGCTCGGAGTCCAGATCGAGATCGAGGCCGCGAAGGCATGAGCCTGCAGACGACGATCGCCGCGGCGCTTGCGCCGATCGCGCTGACCTACCCGTTGATGGGTCCACAGGGCGCCGAGCCGCCCTACATCACCTACTTCTGCGTCGCCGGCCAGGACTTCGAGACGTTGGCCAGTGGCGGCGGCGCGCCGCGCCGCCGGGTGCAGATCGACGTCTGGGCATCGACCTACCTCGATGCGTGCACACTCGCGTCAGCAGCAAAGGACGCGCTGCGCGCCGCGCTCACCGTCGGAGCCGTGCTCGACAACCCCGACCACTACGAGCCTGACACTCGCCTTTTCCACGTCAGCTTTGATATCGCTGCCTGGGAATAACGCCCGCCCTGCGGGATTTCGACAACAGGCCGCCGCAAGGCGGCTTTTTCGCTTCTGGAGATTGCCATGACCAACGCAGCCATCAGCGCGCAGGGTTCAGTGCTGGGCGTCACCGCCACAACCCCGCCGACCACCTACACGACCATCAACCAGCTGACCGATTTCGTCGTCGGCACCGGCAAGGCCACGCGCCTCGACGCGTCGAACCTCGCCAGCACGCAGAAAGAGTACATCGCCGGTCTGCTCGACCACGGCGAGCTCACCCTGAAGGGCCAGTGGGTCGATGCGGACGCCGGCCAGGCGCTCCTGAAGTCGAATGCCGGCAACGGAACGCTGCTGCACTTCCAGTCCACCTTCCCCGACGGTCATACGGCCACCTGGGACGCGGAAGTGGCCGAGTTCCAGGTCACCTCGGGCACCGACAAGGTGCTGGACTTCACGGCCATCATCTGGCCGCGCAACTTCGTCTGGGGCGCCTGATCCATGGACCTGCTCAGCAAAGAGGCGATCCTCGGCGCGCAGGACAAGGCCACGCGCGACGTGGAAGTTCCGGAGTGGGGCGGAATCGTGCGCGTGCGCACGATGTCCGCCACCGAGCGCGACCGGTGGGAATCCGAGACCTACGGCACCGGGAAGGTCAACTCGATCAACTTCCGCGCCCGCTTCGCAGCGCTGTGCCTGATCGACGACAAAGGCGCCCGGATGTTCTCCGACGCCGACATCGAGAAGCTCGGCGAGAAGTCGGCCGGCGCGCTGCAGCGCGTATTCAACGCCGCCCAGGAGTTGAACGCGCTGTCGGCAAAGGACATCGGTGACCTCGAAAAAAACTCCGAAGCCGGCCCGAGCGCCGGCTCCAGTTCGAGCTCGCCTGGCGGCTAGGCATCCCGCATCCCGACCTGATGCTCCGTCAGCTGGACTCGCGCCAGCTGGCGGAGATGTATGCCTACTGCCGGATCGAGCGCAATCCGGTGAGCGAGGAAGAAAAAGCAGCGGAGCGCGCGCGCCAGCTCCGAGCCGCCTTCGAAGGCGCCAGCAAGATCAACGATCGACTCCATCTCAGAGGATAGACCCATGGCCAAGACCGCACTCACCGTCCAGGCGATCGCCCAGGCAGGCATCATTCCCACCTACCAGGCTGTCGATGCCGTCAACGGCAACAAGTTCCCCAACGACGGCAGCACGTTCCTGCACATCAAGAACGGCAGCGCCTCGCCGATCACCGCCACGGTGACCAGCGTGCCGGACCCCTACGGCCGTACCGGCGACATCGTGATCAACGTCGCCGCCGGCGCCGAAGCCGTGGCCGGCCCCTACGCGCCGGGGCTGTTCAACCAAGGCGTCGGCAGCGCCGACGCCGGCAACGCCTACGTGACCTTCAGCTCCAGCACAACGGTCACCGCCGCCGTGATCTCGCTGCAGTAATGCCACGATGACCACCGTCGCCGTCCTCGAAACGGACCTGATCCTAAACTCGGCCGCGTTCCGGGCCGGGATGGTGCGCGCTGCGGAAACGGCAAACAGCGCCCTCGGCCAGATCCGCGTCGAGGCGCGCCAGACCGCCGCTTCCATCGACATGATGTCGAAGGCGGCGGAGGCATTTGTCGGTTTCGAGGCGCTGAAGAGCGCCGGCGAGTCGCTGATCGAGGCGCAGGTCCAGCTGCAGCAGATCCACTACACCTTGATCAGTGCGACGGGATCGGCGAACGCCGCCGGCTCGGCTTTCAAGTGGCTGCAGCAGCAGTCCCAGCAGCTGGGCCTGAATCTGCAGCCCAGTGCACAAGGGTTCGCCCAGCTTGCAGCGGCAGCCAACGCATCGGGCATCAGCCTCAGTCAGGTCAAGGAGCTGTTCACCGCCTACGCCAAGGCGCAGACGGTGATGCATCTGACCAGCGAGCAATCGCAGCATGCGCTGCTGGCGCTGACCGAGATGATGTCTCGCGGCACGATCCAGTCCCGTCAGCTGAACCAGCAGCTGGGCTTCGCCATTCCGGGATCGGCTGGGCGTTTCAAGGCGGCCGTGGAGAAGATGGTCGCTGGCACCGACCTCGCCGGAAAATCGTTCATGGCGCTGGAAAAGCACGGCGAGCTGGTGACCGCGAAGTTCATGCCGGCGTTGATTCAGGCCCTAAATGAGAGCGGACGTGGCTACCAGGATGCGGCGCAGGGTTTGAATGCCGAGATCAACCGGCTGAAGACGGCATGGTTCGACCTGAAGACCAACGTCTCTGGCGGCCTTTTCAATTCCGCGGCTACGGAAAGCATCAAGGTGATGGCGGCCAACCTGCAGAACCTTGCCGACGTGGCCTCTATCGCCGGCGGTGTCGCCTTGAGCCGCCTGATCGGCGCGCGGCTGGGTGCTGGGGTAGGCTCTCTCAGTCAGTCCTTGGCGGCGCGCACGGCAGCCAAGGAGCAGGCGGCGTCCGAGTTCCAGCTGGCCGAGGCGACTGTCGCCGAGACCGCTGCTCAGGTGAAGAACACGCAGGCGGCGCTCGCCGGCGTCACCGCCGTGCGCGACCAGGCCTTCGCGGCCCGGCAGGCAGCCGCCAGCACCTACGAGGCGGCGCTGGCCGACAACGCTGCTGCCCAGGCCGCCATGGAGCACCTGCGAAGCGCCGCGACGCTCTCGGCGAACCTGCGTGCGCAGGCGATGGCCGAGGAAGAAGCCGTCGCGGCCCAGCTGGCGTTGACCCGTGCGCAGGCACAATACGACGCGGCCATCGCGGCATCGAACACGCTGAAGGAACAGCAGATCGCTCTGGAGGGGCGACTGATCGAGGTCAAGTCGGATGCCGCCGTTGCGACGGAAGCGCAGGCGGCCGCGCAGGCACGCCTTGCCGAGATGAGCATCGGCAGCACGATCACGGCCGGCTTGAACAGCGCCAAGGGTGCCCTGATGGGTCTCGTGGGTGGCCCGTGGGGGCTGGCGATCACGCTGGCCGGCGCGCTGGGGTACTCGTTCTACTCCCTCTATGAAGACTCCGCGAAAGTGCACCAGGCTTTCGTGAAGGAGATTTCCGATCTGCAGGCGATCCCGGCTCACCTTCAGGATGTTGTGACCGCCTACAAGGCGCTCGGCTCGACGCAGAGCACCATGTCGTTCCTAGAGGATTGGAAGCAGGCCAACGATCAGATCCAGCGCGCGCAGCAGCAGATCGGCGCGCTGAAGCAGAATATTGCCGACATGCAGAAGATGCAGGACGGACCCCAGTTTTCTGGCGCGGGTTCAGGCCTGCGGTTACAGCTCGGCGGCCAGATCAAGGCGGCGAAAGAACAACTCGCCCAGCTCGAACAGCAGGTCGCGCCAACGCGCGCGAGCTTCATGGCGATGAGCTCGACGCTTCGCTCAGAGCTCGGGCCGGCCTTCGATGCCGTCATTGCCAAGGCGCGCACGCTGAACGGAGAGGACTTCAAGCACTTCTTCGATTCGCTCGACGCCGGAACGCGCCAGGCCATCACGGACGCCGGTTTGATGCGCACCGCGTTCGCCTCCGACTTGACCGCCATCGACACGATGCAGAAGCAGTTCCAAAGCAAGATCGACAATTACGGCAAGAACAGCACGCAGCGCGCGCAGCTGATGATCCAGCAGCAGGTGGCCGCCATCCAGAAGATGAACGCGCCGGCCGCGGTCAAGGCACAGGACATTGCCGCGATCGAGAAGGAGGGGCAGGCCCTTATCAGCACCGCGCACGGGTGGGACACGCTGCAGCACTCGCAGCAGGACGCGCGCAAGGCGTCGGAGGCCTACCGCGCGGAAATGCGGTCCTACAACACGCTGTTCCGGCAGGTCCGTGAGGGCATTGCCGAAGAACGCGCGCAGCTGGACGGGACCGACAAGCTGACCGCCGCGGAGAAGCTGCGCGCACAGGTGCTGCAGAAGCTCGCCGACGGCGAGATGCGGCTATCTCCGCTGCAGCGCCAGCGCATCCTCGACTCGCTGGCCACCTATGTCGCGGTCACCAAGCAGGCCGACGCCGAACGTGCGCACAACCGCGAGCTGGAGAAGGAAACCGCGCTTCAGAAGCAGCTTGACGATGCGCTGGCGCGCCAGACCCGGCAGAACGATCAGCGTTTGCAGGGTCTCGGCCATGGCTCGGCGTGGAACGCCGAAGAGGCATCAATGCGGAAGATTGGCGACGAAGCAGCGAAGGTGAAGGCCAAGCTGCTGCACATGTTCGACGCCGGCCAGATCAGCGCTGCGGAATACAACAAGCAGCTGCTTCAGGTCGGCGTGACGGAACAGCAGATGCTCGTGCAGGAGCAGCGCTACTACCAGGAGCGCAACGCCATGATGGGAGATTGGCGGAAGGGCGCCGTGAAGGCATTCGAGGACTACCAGACCAAGGCCAGCGACGTTCTCGGCCAGACGGCGGCCATCTTCACCAAGGCCTTCGACGGCATGTCCAATTCGCTGGCGCAGTTCATCGTCACCGGGAAGGCCAACTTCGCATCGCTGGCCACCAGCATCATCCAGGACATCATCCGCATGGAGCTGCAGGCGGCGGAGTCGAAGATCCTCGGATCGGTCTTCCCATCGCTGTTCGGCACGCCGTCGTCATCCGACTCGACCACGTCGCTCATGAGCTTCATCGGCATGGGATCGGGCAACAGCTTCAGCTTCGCGTCGCTGCTGTCCGGCGGCCGTGCCAATGGGGGTCCGGTGGGCGCTGGTTCGCTCTACCAGGTCAACGAGAACGGCCCCGAGCTGCTGACCACCGGCGGCGCGACCTACCTGATGATGGGCGCCCAGGATGGCACGGTCACGCCGACCGCCGCCGGCGCGCCTGGTGCTGCTGCCGGCAGCCAGCCTGTTGTGAACGTCAACATCACCGGTGCGCCGAGCCAGCCGTCCATCAGCACTTCGCGCGGAGCGGACGGCTCGATCAACATCGAGGCGCACTTCGAGACGATGCTGGCCAACAGCTTCGCGCGCCGCGGAAAGGGCGCGCAGGCGATGGAGCATGTCTACGGCATCGGTCGGCCAGGGCAGTCCTATGGCTAACCCCACTTGGCCGCTCATCCTGCCGGCGCCGCTGGCAGCCGGGACGGCCACGGCCAAGCCGACGGAGGACATCATCGCCACCAAGATGGACGCCGGCCCCGTCAAGGTGCGGCGCCGGTATACACCGGCAGGGCCTGCACCGGGTCCTTTCAGCCTCGATCTCATGCTGGATCAGGCAGGGGTGGCGACGCTGGAGGCGTTCTACAGCATCACGCTGAATGCCGTGGGGCTGTTCGATTGGACCGACTTCACCACCGGCCAGACAGTCACCTTCGGCTTCCTCGCGCGACCCGGCTACCGGCACGTCTCTGGCACGGCCGGTGCCGGCATCCGGTGGGCTGCGACGCTCCAGCTCGAAAGGCAGCCCTGACATGGCTCGCACGATCTCGGCTGCCGCCATGCAGGCGGTGCTTGCTACGCGCACGGACCAGGTGTTTCTTACCTGTCTCACCATCTCGCCGCCGGCGGGGTCGAACGCGTTCCCGGTCATCCAGCTGGTAAACGACAAGAACCCGCTGGTGCGCACGGATGGCACCTATCAGCCGTTCGCTTTCCAGGTCAAGCTGCCCGACGACGACGACAGCAAGATCCCGCAGGTCAACATCACCATCGACAACGTGGATCGCTCGATTCTCGAAGCGATCCGAACGGTGCCCGGCCTGCCAATCGTCGAGTTCTTCGTGGTGCTAGCCAGCACTCCCGACACGATCGAGGTCGGGCCGTTCAACTTCAGCCTGTTGAGCGCCGGCTACGACGTGATGACCATCACCGGAACGTTGGGCTACGAAGAGGACTTTCTGAACCAGCAGGTGCCCGGAGACCTCTACACGCCGACGAACAGCCCGGCTCTGTTCGCCTCTTGATAAGGGGGCCAGCCAGAGCGACACTCGGCGAACCTACACGGGAGAGTTCGCCATGAAATGGCTATTACTCATGATGCTTGCGGCTGCATTTCCGGCTTTTGCGAATAATGATGTTCAAGATTATATCGCCGGGTTGCAAAATGCTTCTCATAAATGCGAAAGCATGGCTAGTGAAATTACTTTAAGTCGGCATCTCGCTGATATGTTGCAGAAGCAACAGGAATGGAATTATGGAACTCCGCGCACAGGACCGGATTTTGCTTCTGCACAGAATAGCGTTAATCAGCTAGATGCATGTAAAAAAGATGCTCAGGTAAATGGTTCAGCAATATATAAAAAATATCTATCAAAAATCAAAACCGCCAAGATTAGTGATGATGCTAAAAGTGTTTTTATTGCATGGTTGGCAAACCTTCATAATGTTCATATCCATGCCAGCATGGATGATGAATTGAAGAAAACGGATGAACAAACCGTTTTGAATGAAGCGGAGTCAGAACTTCAAGCTGACGCACTCACTCAATAATCGAGTGCACCCTTCCAAATCCAACCCAACCCCGCCCAGGCGGGGTTTTTTAGGCGCGATCCATGACCGACTGGACCACTAACTATGTCGGGCTGCCCTTCGCGGCCCATGGGCGCACGCGCGCCGGCGTGGACTGCTGGGGCTTGGTGCGCCTGGTGCTGGCAGAAAAGCGCGGCCTGCAGCTTCCTGACTACGGCAACGGGTATGCGGATTCCGAAGACCGCTCGAGCGTTCCGAGCGCCATCCGGACAGGCCTGCGCGATGGTTGGCACCAGCTCGAACGGCCGGAGCCAGGAGCGCTGGTGGTATTCGTCATCGGCGGCCTGCCGATGCACTGCGGCGTCGTGGTGACGTCGACGCGCTTCATGCATGTGCTACGCGGCATCGACGTGGCGCTCGAGCGCCTGGACGCGGCCGCCTGGGTGCGCCGCATCGATGGGTTCTATCGCCATGGCTGACGGACAGCTCACTGTCATCGCGCACCCGCATGCGCTTCGGCACGACGTCGTGCAGGCGTCCTTTCAGGCAGGACTCAGCTTGCGCGAGATCGTCGGCGCGGATCCGGAAGGATTGCTGCGGATCACGATCGCCGGCGAGGACGTGCCTCGATGCTTCTGGCCGCATCTGAGGCCCAAGGCCGGGGTGCTGGTCTACGTGAAAGTGGGCATGCAGGGCGGTGGCAATGGCGGCAAGCTGCTGCGCGTCGCGGCTCTCATGGCCGTCGCTGTCTTTGCGCCGGAACTTGCTGTATACATGACCGGCGAGTTCGGGCTCCTCGCCGGCGCCAGCACGGCGCTGGTGACGGGCGCGCTGACCATGATCGGCGGCCTGATCGTCAACGCTCTGCTGCCGCCGCCCATGCCGAAGATGCCGCACTTCGGCGGCTTCCAACGACTGAACAGTTTCACCGGGACCGGCAATCATGCTGGTCCGTATGAGCCGATCCCAATGGTGCTTGGCGAGTCGCAGTTTTTTCCGCCGCACGCCGCGCTGCCCTACGTCGAGACCAGCGGCAATGACCAGTACCTGCGCATGATGCTGGATCTTGGCTACGGCGACGTGGCCGTCAGCAACATGCTTATCGGCAGCACGCCGCTGGCCAACTACACCGACGTCGAGACCGAGATCAGCGCAACTCCTACCCTGTTCAGCGATTCGATCTTCGAGGCAAGCCTAGGCGTGACGCTGAGCGATCGCGGCGTCTCGATCAACACCACGAACACCGCAACCGATGAGATCGGCGTCGATCTCGAGTTCACCGCCGGCCTGTTCGGTGTGGACAGCAACGGCAATACCGTGGCACCCGTCTGCGTGCTGTACGTGGAGTACTCACCGGCCGGCCTCAATCAGTGGGTCAGCGCCTGCAATGCGACCGGACTGACCATCAGCACAACGGCCTGCGCTGCAGCCAACGCCAACAGCGTGCCCAACATCGGCACCACAGGCGACGTGCAGGGCAAGCAGTTCAACGTCACCGGCGGCGCGCGTAGCAACTTGCGCATCGGCCTGCGCTGGAAAGTTACCAATGGCCAGTACGACGTGCGCTTCACCCGCTGGGGCGTCCTGTGGAACAACGCGACGGCAGACGGCCAGGTGGGCACCACGACTACGTGGACCATGCTGCGCTCGATCCGCTACACCAACCCAAGCACCACCGGCACGCTCAAGCTTGCGGTGCGCATCAAGGCCACCGACCAACTGAACCAGACGATCAGCAACCTGTCGGTGTTCGGCCAGCAGCTGCTGCCGGTCTACAACAGCAGCACCAGCACCTGGTCGGCGCCGCAGGTCACCGCCAACCCGGCGTGGATCTACTACTGGCTGCTGACCAGCTGCCCGGCGTTCAAGCGGACCGTGCCTGCCTCGCGCGTGGACCTGACACGCATTTCGGAGTGGGCCACGTTTTGCGATACCTACACCCTGACCTGCAAAGGGATGCTGGACGCCACCACCACAGCATTCGATGTGCTCAAGCAGGTTCTGGCCGCAGGCATGGGAAGCTTCGCGATGCGCGACAGCCTGTATAGCGTGGTGTGGGACGTCCAGCAGACCACGCCGGTGCAGATGTTCACGCCGTCCAACAGTTGGGGCTTCAAGGGCATGCGCACCTTCACCCAGCTTCCGGACGCGCTGCGCGTGCGCTTCGTGAACCCCGAAGCCAACTGGCAGGACGATGAAGTCGTGGTCTACGCGCCCGGACAGTCCGCGGCCACGGCCGCGAAGTTCGAGACGCTGCAAACCAAGTTCGTGGCAGATGGTAACGCCGCGTGGCGCATCGGCAGCTACCACCTGGCCGTGGGCATCAACCGCCCCAACACCTACACCTTCGACGCCGACATCGAGAATATCGTCTGCACGCGCGGCGACCTGATCGCGGTGGCGCACGATGTCACCGAATGGGGCGACGGCTGGGGTCGGGTGAATGACATCACCGCGAATGGCACCACCGCGACGATCACTCTCGATAATGCGATCACGCTCGTCAGCGGGCAGAGTTACAGCCTGCGAGCGCGCGACGATACCGGCGCGCAGATCATTGGCGCGATCACCACGGCAGCAAGCGAGACCAACGTGCTCGCGGTGAACGGCAACTTCACAACCGTGCAGGTCGGCGACTTGTGCGTTGTGGGCATCACCAACAGCGAGACGGCGCGGCTGATCGTCACCAAGATCACGCCCTCATCGGACCTCGCGGCACAGATCACCTGCGTGGACGAAGGCCCGGCGATCTACACCGCATGGACGGGGACGCCGCCGACGTTTGTGAGTCAGATTACCGGACAGATCTGGGAGACGCCCCCGCCGGCGCCCAACATCACCGCGGTGTTCAGTGATCAGATCCTGTCGCTTCCGGGCGACAGCGGCACCACGACACCGCGCATCGGCGCAGGCATCAGCATGCCCTCGGGCCGCATCGGCATGGGTGCGAATGGCATGCGCTTCACGGTGATGATGCGATGAGCACATTGGTCGACCACATCGAGGTGCGTTGGCGCCCTAGCGCATCGCAGGGCGTCTTCCAAACGCAGAAGATTCCGGCCAGCCAAGGAACGGTCACCATCCCCAGCGTCGAGCGAGGGGTCAGCTACGACGTGGAAGCGCGCAGCGTCTCCGCGCGCGGCACCGCGTCCGATTGGGTGCCGGTGCAGCACACGGTCGCACTGGCCAACCTGCCGCTGGGCGTGCCGACGGGCCTCACTTCGCTCTCTCTGGCGGACGGCGTGCACTTGGCCTGGGTGACCGGCGACACGCAGCTGCGCGCTGACACCGAGTTTGAGGTGTGGCGCGCGCCGGACAGCTCGGGATCGCCGGGCACGTTCGCGCTGCTGACCACACTGCGCGGCACCGCATACACCGACGGCGTGACCGACGGCGTGCTGCGATGGTACGAGGTGAGGGAGAAGGACCAGCAGGGCAATTACAGCGCGTTCACGGCGGCGGTCAGCAGCGCCGGCAAGACGGTGGCGAATGGGGCGACGAACGGATTCACAAGCTCGCCGAACTTGCTACTTAATCCAACTGGCGCCCTTGGGACGCAGTATTGGGGCGCCGTCGGCACAGGGAACATATCGCAATACGGCGTTATCACCGGGTTCCGGTTCCAGGGCAACTCAGGCGCTGCGTCCGGCCTTGAGCAGAGTATCAGCGCGACCCTTGCCGCAGGGACGACTTTCGCTCTCGGCGGAGACATGAACGCGAGCGGCATCACGGGCGGCGCTCTTCCGACGCTCAATATCGTCTTCCTCAACTCAGTAGGCGGCGTCCTCTCAACAAGCACAGTCACGGCAACGCAAAACGCCTCGTGGACGCGATATTTTGTCACCGCAGCAGCGCCGGCGAACACAGCGTCGATGCAGGTCCAAATGCTTTGCGGCGTACCGTCCGGCGGCGGGACTCCGATGTGGCGGAGGCTTAAACTCGAATACGGGCCCGTCTCCACCCCGTTCGATGATCTTGGGACACAGGTCGGAAATCAGCTTGTGCAGCCCGGGTCAGGTCTGCAGCTTGGCGACAAGCGCAACCTGCCGCAGTCGGCGGTGAACAACATCAGCAGCTACTACAGCGCGAACTCGCTGACGTGGAGCGCGACTCTCAGTTCGGGCGTCTGGAGCGGCAGCATCAGCAGCGCCGCATTCAATGCCATCTATGACGGCAACTCGATCGCGTACAACGCCAGCAGTGTCAACCTCACCTACAGCGGG
>JAEHJW020001502.1_pt1 | contig 24106 bp, 22 predicted proteins | sample 9271431 | NCBI WGS metagenome assembly JAEHJW02 | reverse complement strand
ATGCTGACGCGCTGGTCGAAATGGCACGACGCGTGCCGTGGCTGTTTGTCCACTGCCCGCCCCCACGTGGCCCGTGGCTTCTGCGGCCCGTGTTACCAGCGGCTGGCGCGCGCCAGCGCGCTGCCGGCGGCGCCTCATCCGTGGTCGCCATCGTCAGATGCGTGTCGGGAGTGCGGGCGGAGTGATCGGCGGCATCGCGCACATGGCCTCTGCGTAGCATGCTACGCGCGTGCCGAACGTTCGACTCCCGAGGGACTCGAGCGTCATCGCGAAGAGGGCCGGCGCTACCTTGCCTCTGAGCACGGCCGGAAGGTTCGCAGGACATACGCCAGGTCGGAGCGGGGAAGGCAAGTCGAACGGATTGCCGCGAGGCAATATCGGGCGTCGCCGCGCGGTCAGCTCGTGACCCGGACTTACCGGCGCCAGTGGCGCGAGTGGAAGTTCGGCGTGCGGGTGGACCTCCCGGTAGAGTTTGAGCTGGTCGTCCTTGAGGTATTCGGTTCACGCTGCGCCGCATGCGGGAGCACCGAGCGGCTCGGGCTCGACCACCACCGCCCGCTCCGGGAGGGCTACAGCCTGCTCCACAACGCCGTGCCGCTGTGCGTGAAGTGCAACAGGCGCAAGGGCAACAAGGCCCCCAGGACCTTCTATGACGGCTGGAAGCTGGCCGAGGTCGTGGTCGGTCTGTATGAGGTTCGCGAGCGGTTCGAGAAGCGCTTCCCCTCCACCGCGCCCGCGGCACCGGAGGTCGCGTGATGCTCGCCGTCGTCAAGCGGACGGAGCAGGATCTTGCTGACTGGCTGGCCACCGAGGTGGGCTTCCTCACGACGCTCGGGAGCTACCAGGACGCGCCGATCCGCCTCGAGCCGTATCAGATGGAGTTCCTCGCGACCCCTGCCCGCTACCGGTGCATTGAGAAGGCCCGGCAAACAGGCCTCTCATGGATCTTCGCCGCCGAGGCAGTCGCGCGCGCGCATCTGCGCGACGCCCACACCGCGGTCTTCGTCTCGTTCAACCTCGCGGACTCCAAGGAAAAGGTCGCCTACTGCCAACAGCTCCACGAGGAGCTGCCGCTCGCCTACCAGAAGAAGCGCGTCGTCGATTCCAAGCTGGAGATCGCCTTCCAGTCGAACGGGATGTCGAAGCGCATCTCGCGCATCATCTCGAACCCATCGAAAGCGCCCCGCGGCAAGAAGGGCGACATCTACCTGGACGAGCTGGCGCACTACGCTAACGATCACGAGGTCTACCAAGGCTCGACCGCGCTCATCCTGCGGGCGCAGGGCCAGCTCACGGTCTGTTCGTCGCCCCTTGGCCGGCGCGGCGTCTTCTGGGAGATCGCCCGGCAGGAGCTGCGGCCGTACCCGGCCTACTGGCGGCAGCGCGTGCCGTGGTGGCTCTGTTCGTTCTTCTGCACCGACGTGCGGCGCGCCGTGAAGGAGGCTCCGGACATGCCGACCGAGGCGCGCGTCGCCGCCTTCGGGACCAAGGGCATCCGTGACCAGCTCGCCTCGCTGGTGGTGGACGAGTTCCAGCAGGAGTTCGAGGTGCTCTATAGCGACGAGGCCATGTCCTACTACCCCTACGAGCTGATCCTGCCCTGCACCAGCGACGACCTCATGATGGCCGACGACTTCGATACCTTCGGCGAAGTGAAGGGGCGGCTGGTCGCGGGCTTCGACGTGGGCCGCCGCCGTGACCGCTCCGAGCTGGCGGTCTTCGAGGAGGTGGCCGGGCGCAAGCTCTGCCGGATGCTCCGGAGCTACGACCGGGTGCCCTTCGCGGCGCAGGCCGCGGAGCTGCGCCAGATGCTCGACCTGCTTCCTGTCGCCCGGCTCTCCATCGACCAGAGTGGCCTCGGCATGCAGCTCGCCGAGGACCTCCGGCGCGACTACCCGCAGGTGGTCCCCGAGAGCTTCACCACCGAATCGAAGGAGCTGTGGGCGACCGACTTCAAGATCCTGCTCCAGCGCCACGAGGTACTGCTGCCCCGGGACCGCGACCTCGTCTCGCAGATCCACTCCATCAAGAAGCACGTCACGCCGGCGGGTCGAGCGATGTTCGACGCCGAGCGCGACGCCCGAGGTCATGCGGATCGTGCGTGGGCCGTAATGCTCGCCTGTCGGAAGGAGCGCGGCCCCATTCCTGGCGGTTTGCCGGAGATCGGAGTTTGGATTGCTGGATAGGGAGATGCTCCGGCAGCTCTACGTGATCGATCAGCGCTCGTTGTCGGAGATCGGTCGCGAGATCGGCATTCACATGAGCACGGTGCGCAATCTCCTCGAGCACGCGGGGATTCCCGTGCGCTCAAGGTCAGACTTGGGTTTCGCCCTTCCTGAAGTGCCCGTTCCAGCTCCCGAACCCGAGGCCACGGATTCTTGTCGATGCGCACGGTTCATGGCAGAGACCAGAACCCCGCCCGTTCGGACCATGGGCGCGGGAACGGGTTGGCTGAAAACAGCGAAACCCAAGTCAGAGCAGGTTCGGATTACTTGGTCCAGGCCGGGTGCGAAGGACCGCATGCACGGGGACCGGAACCCGATGCGACAACCCGCAGTTGCGGCGAAGTTCCGCGGAGACGCGAATCCGTCCAAGCGTCCGGAGGTGAACCAGAAGAAGAACGAGACCCGCTTGCGGAACGGCCACTGGTTCAACAACGGTGGCCGCACGCGCGATCCCGACGGCTACATCCTCGTACGGCGCCCGAACCACCCTGGCGCGAATGCCGCCGGCTACGTCCGCGAGCACCGCCTCGTCATGGAGAGCGTCGTGGGGCGGTTCCTGTATCCATGGGAGGTCGTCCACCACCGGAACGGCAAGAAGGACGACAACCGCCCCGAGAACCTCGAGCTCTGCGCCGACGAGGTTGAGCACCGCCGGATTCACCGGGGCGAGGTGGGCGGCGAGGTGCAGGGGTGAACGCGACCGCCCACAGCGACGAGGTCGTCGCCCGCAGCCCGATCGAGAGGCTGCTGCGCTTCCTCGACCGGTGCGCGCGCGGCGCCTTCTTCGGCAAGGTGACCATCACGTTCCAGAACGGGCGCGTCTGCGACGTGAAGATCGAACAGAACAAGAAGCTGGACGAGCTGTGAGATCCGGCTACGCTCCTTGGGCGCGGTCGAACTCGACGAGCGGATCGATCAGGGTCGGACGCACCGCGTCCAAGCTATCTATGAGATCCAATGGGATGCAACGGTAAGCATACTGCAGTTCCTGCGAGCTACCCAAGCGCCAGCCGTCCCGTTCTTCTTCATCTCCAGTGATATCCCATGCGTACACGATGGCCCCCTTTTTCTCTGAGTACACGTCGTCGACGCCTCCCTCAAACCTGACGAGGTACACTATCGGGTCGTCGTTCTTGCCGTCGATGAAGTGCTGAATACAAATTGCAAGTAAGGCCCTCCGTTTTCCGCCTTCCTCGATTGGGCGCGCGAAGAACTGGTAATGATAGGTCGGAAACCACTGGAGAGGCCGCGTGATCACCTTCGATGTCGCCCAGTCGATGCCTGTACCGCTCAAACACTCGTACCCGTTTGGATGCTGCTCGACCTCAGACCGGATTCGGTCACAGAGCTTCGATACCTCCTTGTAGTAGGCGCTCAGCCACCCGAAGGCTCGCGGTACATCGGCAAGACGACTCGTAGGCATCAGTGACTCTCCGAAAGTAGGACCGGGGCATCTTGTTCAAGCTGCAGGCGTTGCATCAGCCAGAGGCGGGGCTCAAGAAGCCGATAGGACAGAAGGTCTGGCCACGACGGTAGGCGTGGCCAGACCTGCCGCTCGCCAGACCTGGATGCAGACCACATTCCGGTAGGCAGAGCCAGCTCTTGTGGAAGCGGCTCGAGTCGCCAGCCCGCGAACGGTGTCAGCCCTAGCCGAGTGAGAACGCCGATGACCTCCTCAAGCAGCCGCCTCTCGCCGGCATGAAGATAGTGCCCGCCATTCCGAACGGTTCTGCACGCAGTCGCCAGCTTCGGCCACGGGCAATGCAGCACGCTTCGGCCGATGTCCTCGACGGAGGGGATACAGATGTCGCTGCCCCTCGAGCGCAGCCAAATCGCGTACTGCTTGATCTGCTCTTCAACCGCCACCAGCCTACCAGTGGTCTTGAGTGACTCCCCCGATGAGGCGAGATCAATCTCTGGAACACGAAGCGTTTGCGTGAGACCGACGAGAGCAAGCCAGGGACCTCGCCAATCGCGCTGCTGCGCAAGGGCGCGACCGGTCAGCCACTCACGACCGAGTTGCGAGAGGTACTCGCCCATGCGGGAACCGATGTACTTGGCCTCGAAGAGGAGCGCTGCGCGCGTGCCGAGCAGGGCAACATCAGGTTCGCAGCGCACCTCGGTCGTTTCGAGCGTTGGCCAGAGGCGAATGCTGAACGACTCAGGCTCAGCGGGCAATTCGATCCCCGCGTGTTGAAGCAGCTTCGCCAGAGTGGAAGGCGCCAGAAATCGAAGAAGCCCGAACGTCCGGGACGTGAGGTAGTCCTCAAGCCCTCTTACCTCGCGCGGCAACTTCCGCCATTCCTCGAAGGTTCCGTCTTCTCCTGCGCCGGTCACGGATGCGAAGGTACCACCCGCGCGCGACTCGGACAACGCAGGACAGCACGTCCAGCCTCTTACTGGCTCGCCCAGGGAGAAGCTGTACCCTGCGACGGGTCGACCTGGCAGATCGCCGCCGTCTCCTGATGGCGTGGACAACCGCCGCGCACTGCGCTAGTATCTGGATCCAGTAGACTTACGGGTCGTCGAGTCACTCGAGCCCCGGCCGGACGGAGACCTTCTCCGCCTGGCCGGGGCTCTTCGTTTCTGGAGGCCGCAGATGATCGACGTACAGCGACTCGAAAGCCTCGCCGCGGAGGACGAGGCCACCTGGGCCGCGCTCTGGCAGAAGGCGGGCGAGGCGCCGCTCACGCAGAACGAGGCCCAGCGCGCGCTTGCGTGCCTCTGGCGCCGGACCCATCTCTGGATCGCCCAGCACATGCCCGATTACGTCGCCGACTTCCCGACGTGCAAGCGCAACCCCGGCATCCTCAAGGCGCGGCGCGACCTCTACTGGACCGACCACGGCACCGAGGGGCTCACGCACGAGGGGACGCTCGCCTGGTTCTCGTCGCGGCGCTGGCCGTTGAACGACCCGGCAACGGGGAAGCCCCTCCTCGGTCCCGACGGCAAGCCCGTGCTGAAGCTCCAGGGCGGCTCGACCCACTTCCTGATCGCGCTCGACGGGACGGTCTTCTACCTCATCGACCTCGGCGACGGCGCCTGGCACGAGCCGAAGCGCAACCGCGACTCCTGGTCGGTCGAGATGGTCAACGCGCTCGACCTTCACCAGGACAACGGCGAGTGGCGCACCTGGTGCGGCCGTTACCCCTACGTCGAGAGCTACCCGCCGGTGGAGCTGACGCCACCCTGGCGCGGCACGCGCTTCATGCAGCCCTACGACGCGCGGCAGGTGGTGGCGAACATCAAGCTGAAGCGCTTGGTGATGGCCGCGCAGCCCGGGCGGCTCGCGCCGGAGCGGATGTCGCAGCACTCCGACTGGCGCACGGACAAGCTCGACTGCGGGCCGCTCTGGCCGATCGCCGAGATCAACGCGGCGGCCTTCTCGACCACGCCGGTCGCGGACCTCGCGTGGGCGACGGCGCTGCCGGCGGTGGGACCGCTGCCGGCGTGTCTGGAGTCCACAGACGCGCCGGCCGTCAGTGCGCGCGAGGGTGACCTCGCCGCGCTCGCCGATCCGGTCGTGAGCCTGCGCGAGGTCCAGAAGGCGCTCCTCGCGCTCGGCTACGCACTGCCCCGCTTCGGCGCCGACGGCCAACTCGGCGCGGAGACGGCCGCCGCGGTGCGCGCCTTCCAGGCCGCCTGGAACCAGGCTCACCCCGGCGACTCCGTCGCGGTGGACGGCATCCCGGGCGCCGAGACCGAGAAGCGGCTGGCCGCGGCCTGCGCAGAGCGGGGACTGACTCCGTGAGCGTGAAGCGGACGCTGCGCATCTTCGAGCTGCCGCCCGGCGCGCCGGGGCAGGAGCACCCTCGTGCGGCCGCGACGATCCCGCTCCAGGCTCGGACCCACGCGGAGGCGCGCGAGGAGGCGAGGCGCTCGCTCGCCGGCCGCGGCCGGCTGTTGTCCCTCAGCTTCACGCTCGACGGCAGCCTGGTCGCGGTCGTAGAGAAGACTGCGGCGAGCGAGCCGCGGAAGTCTGGAGCCCGCTGATGTCGCGCGAGCTCGCCAGCCGGGCGGCGCGCGCCTTCGACCGCGCCAACGTCCCCATCCTCAAGGCGCACGTCCTGGGCGCGATGCCCGACTCGAACGCCCGCAGCTCGGTCGACGAGAACGAGCGGCTCTTCGTCGAGGCCGGCGCCATCGTGCCGCCGTACGACCCCGAGGCGCTCTGCTTGCTTCTGGAGAACTCCAACTCGCTGCGCCAGAACATCGACGCCTACGTCACCAACATCGACGCCTTCGGCCATCGCTTCGAGCCGGTCATCGACCTCGACGCGGACGACGCCGACCAGCGGATCGCCAACGCCATCTACGTCGAGCGGCTCGCCGCGAAGGAGGCCGAGCGCGACGACCCGGTGGTGCAGGCGAAGCCGCTCGTGCCCACGGCGGCCGAAGTGGCGGCGCGCAAGAAGGAGGTGGCCGAGACGATCCGGATGGAGCGCTCGCGCCTGGAGACCTTCTTCGACTTCTGCTGCGTGGACCTGTCGTTCGTGACGCTGCGCCGCCGCACGCGCCAGGACATCGAGACGCTCGGCAACGGCTACTGGGAGGTCCTGCGCAACGCCTCGGGCGAGATCGTGCAGTTCGTCTACGTGCCCGGCTTCACGATGCGGCTGCTCCGCCTCGACCCGGAACCGGTCCAGGTGGACATGAAGGTCAAGGTCAGCGACCTCGCCTTCGACGCGGTGACCGTCCCCCGGCGCTTCCGGCGCTACGTGCAGATCCTCGAGACGCAGGTGGTCTACTTCAAGGAGTTCGGCGACCCGCGTGTCCTCTCGCGCAAGACCGGCGAGTTCGTGCCCAGCGTCGAGGAGTTGCGGCGGCGCGATCCGTCCGATGGCCCCGCGACCGAGATTCTCCACTTCAAGCTGCACAACCCCCGCTCCGCCTACGGCACGCCGCGCTGGATCGGCAACCTCCTCGCGGTCCTCGGCTCGCGGCAGACCGAGGAGATCAACTTCCTCTACTTCGAGAACAAGAGCGTGCCACCGCTCGCGTTGCTCGTCTCCGGTGGGCGTCTGTCGAAGTCGTCGATCCCGCGCATTGAGGACTTCATCGAGAACCACATCAAGGGGAAGCGGAACTTCTTCAAGGTGCTGGTGCTCGAGGCCGAGCCGGCGCAGGGCGCTCCGGAGTTCGCGCACAGCGGGCGGATGCGCATCGAGCTGAAGCCGCTCACCTCGGCGCAGCAGCAGGACGAGCTGTTCAGCTCCTACGACGAGCGCAACATCGACAAGGTGGGGCAGGCATTTCGGCTGCCGCGCCTCCTGCGGGGCGACATCCGCGACTTCAACCGGTCCTGCTACTCGGCGGATACCGAGACGCTGACCGAGAACGGATGGAAGCGCTTCGAAGAGATCGCGGCCGGAGAGCGCATTGCCGCCTATGACCGCGTGACCGATTCCGTTGCCTACGTCGTCCCCTCTCAGAAGCACGTGCACGCGGTCGATGAGACGCTTCTCCGCTTCCACAGCAGAGCGACCGATGTGCTCGTCACGGCAGACCACCGGATGCTCGTTCGTCCCAACGGCGAACCCGGCGCTGCGTGGAAGGTCATGCGCGCCGAGGAGATCCACGGCTCCCGCTTTGACCTGCGGGTCGCTCCTGAGCGGTTTACCTGGACCGGGACGACACTGGCGGAGTTCGTCCTCCCCAAGGATCCGGCCTGTCAGATCGAGCGGGGTCATCGCCACTCGGCGGTCGATGCGGATGCGTGGCTGGAGTTCGTCGGCTACTTCGTCAGCGATGGCGGGCTGCGCATCCGCAGGCACCCTGCTGGGGCCTACTGCGTCTACCTCGACCAGACCAAGCCAGACACCTTGGCGCGCATGCGGGCGTGTTTGGATCGGCTGGGATGGACCTACTCGATTCAGCGACCGCCCAACGGCTGCACGCGGATGCTGCTTTCCAACCGCTGCTTGCGTGCGTGGCTCGTCGAGAACTGTGGCATGGACACCTACACCCGCCGCCTTCCGATCGAGTACCTCCATCTCGACGACCGGCAGCTCGCCATCCTCTTCAACGCCCTCATGCGTGGGGACGGCCACATCCTGGCCGGCAAGAACGCAAGATCCGGAAGCTACGCGACGTCGTCGAGAGTCCTTGCAGACCAGATCCAGCAGCTCTGCGTTCATCTGGGGCTGAGAGCATGGATTCGCCAGAAGAGGGTCCCCAGCGGGCGCCCCCATTACAGCGTCAACATCACGAACCGGTCGACGGCCCCTCTGACCGCCGCGAGCATCGAGCGCGTTCCCTACAAGGGACACGTCTACTGCTTCTCCGTGCCGGAACACGGCTTCTTCGTCACCCGCCGCAACGGCAAGGTCGCGATCCAGGGAAACACGGCCGATGCCGCGCTGCAGTTTAGCGAGCAGCAGGTCTTCGAGCCGGAGCGCAATGAGTTCGACTTCCTCATCAACCGCAAGCTCCTCTCGGACATGGGGATCAGCTTCTGGCGCTTCCGCTCCAACGCGCCGCTGACGCGCGACCCGGCCACGATGACCGTGATGCTCGTCTCTCTGGTGAAGGCCGGCGTGCTCACGCCCGAGGAAGGGCGCCACCTCGCGGGTGACATCTTCAACCGCGACTTCAAGAAGATCGCGGCCGAGTGGGTGAAGCAGCCGATCGCGTTGACGCTGGCCGGCTTCGCCGCGGCGGACGATCCCCAGAGCGCGATGGTCGGTCCGACCGAGGGCGAGACCGGCACGCCAAAGGAGCGTGCGCTGCCCGGCGAGGCGAAGCGGCTCATCGCGCTGCGGGACACCCTGCGTCAGGTCGGCGAAGAGCAAGCGCGCGCCGAGAAGCGAGTCCAGTTGGAGAAGGAAGTCGTCCACGTCCCCGCGGAGGAGTTCGCAACCTGGTTCGAGGACACCGATGCCGCCTGACCTCCTCGCTGCCGGCGCCGACGCCGCCGATGATCTGCTGCAGGACGTCTTCGGGATCGAGAAGGCACTGGACCCGCTCGACCCGACCGACTTCCTCGCCCTCTCGCGCCGCCTGGCGCAGTCGCTCGTCGGCGTCACGCACGAAGAGGAGGCGCACGCGCTGCGACGGGCGTTGCGCGCGCTCGACGTGGACTGGGCCAACCTCTCCGCGCTGCAGAGCGACCAGGTGATCGCCGCCGCCAGGGGGGCCTTCGAGAACGTGCCGGCACGCGTGCTCCCGCAACTTGACCACGTCTTCGGCGGCGAGGTGGACAAGCTCGTCCAGGCCGCGCGGGTGCAGACGAAGCGCCGGTTCGGCCTCGAGGTCGGAAGTCGCCTGGGGGAGTTCGACCGGCGCGCGTCGGACTTCCTGCGCCGTTCCCAGGGTCACTTCATCCAAGACGAGTACGGCCGCCGCGCGGAGGCGCTGAGCACGCGGGCGCGAGACATCGTTGCCGAGGGACTCGAAGCCGGCCTCGGCCGCTCGGACATCGCGCGCGACCTGGCGACGAGGCTCGGCGAGAGCGCCATCGCCCGCAGCCGCGACTACTGGGACCTGATCGCCGGCGTCTTCGTCGGCCGCGCCCGCTCCTACGCACAGGTCTCCGCCTACCGTGACGCCGGCATCGAGCGGTACGTCATCCAGGCCGTCATGGACGAGGTGACATCAAATGGGTGCCGCTTCCTCGACGGCAAGGTGCTGACGGTCGGCGGTGCCGTCGACCAGTTCGACCGGGTGGAAGCGCTCGACGATCCGGAAGGCATGAAGGACGAGCAGCCCTTCGTACGCGAGGGGGAGAGCAACGGGACGCGGTTCCTCTTCGTCGAGCGCGGCGGGAGACGAACGCGGCTCGCGCACGTCGTCGAGTCCGGTGTCGGCACGAGCGATGCCCGCGGCCACTACAGCCACGTTCACGAGAACCTCGCGGCGGCCGGCATCGGTCCGCCGCCCTACCACGGCCACTGCCGGACCACGACGGTTCCGGCCTGAGAAGGAGAAGCCATGTCGGAGACGATGGAGAGCATCACCCAAGCGGTCGAGAAGGCGATCGGCAAGAGGAAGCCCGGCGGAGTCCTCGCCGAGGCGCAGGCGCGGCTCGGGAAGCTCGCGGCCACGAAGGACGTGTCCGACGCGGTCAAGAAGGAGCTGCGCGCCATCTCGGCGCTGCTCGCGGCGCCAGCCGGCAAGGCGGTCAAGTCGATGACCGTTGCCGAGTTCACCTCGCACGTCGTGTCGGAGATCCAGAAGGCCGCAGGCGAGAAGCCCGAGCGCGCCGCCGAGCGGCTCTCCATGGTCCAGGCCGCGGTGGCGAAGGCGGCCCAGGTCCTCGAGCAGTCCTACGTCGACGTGGACAGCGAGAAGATCAAGGTCGAGGTCTTCCAGGAGCCGACGACCGAGCTGGCGGAGAACTCCGACCGGACTGGGAACATCCTGTCCGTGCAGCCCGCGGCCGCGCCGACCGCCTTTGCGGCGAACCCCGAGGACCTCGCGAAGACGATCGAGAAGCTGCGCGAGCAGCTCGCCGCGCTCACGGCCAAGGAGGACGAAGGGAAGAAGTCCGAGAAGGAGGACGACAAGAAGGCCAAGGAGCGCGAGCACAAGGAGAAGCGCGAGGCATCCTGGCCGTTCGACCTGGCGTCGAAGGAGTTCCGCGAAGGGGTCCAGAAGCAGGAGACCGACTGGGGCCGCGACCCGTGGGCGGAGGAGTGATTGGACGCGCGGCCGGCCGAGCCGGTCGAGAAGTCCCTCTGGGGCTCGCCGGCCGGCAAGCGGCATCTCGCGGACCGGATCGTCCGCGCGATGCCGTCCCATCGCGTCTACGTCGAGGCCTTCGCCGGGGGCGCGCAGGTGCTCTTCGCCAAGGAGCGGTCGGAAGTCGAGGTGCTGAATGACCTCGACGCCGACATCGCCTTCGCCTTCCGCTTCGCCCGCGACCTCTCGAAGGCCCAGCTCGAACAGCTCCGGCGCAAGTCCTGGGTCGGCGACCGTGATCGGTTCGACCGGCTCTACCACTCCGAGCCCAAGGATCCGGCCGATCGCTTCTACCGCTTCGCCTACCTCGCCCGCTTCAGCTTCAACAAGCAGCGCCGCGGGACGCTGCCGTCGAAGCTGCAAGGCGTCGAGGCCCGCTTCGTCGAGCAGCTCGAGCGCGAGGCCCCGCGGCTCGATGGCGTCCTCGTCCGCCAGGCCGACTACGAGAAGGTCGTCGACGAGTTCGACGGCAAGGAGACCTTCTTCTTCCTCGACCCGCCGTATGCCGGCTACGACGCCGGCGTCGGCAACCGCGACTTCGACGAGGAGCGTTTCGCCCGGGTGCTCGGCGGCATCCGCGGCCGGTTCCTCGTCACATACGGCATCCGCTCCGACCCGGCGCTCTTCCGCGGCCTGCACCGCTACCGCTGGACCCACATGTCCGGCGTGGGCACCGCGCAGGGGCACGGGCAGCGCCGCGCAGTCACGCTCATCGTCACGAACTACCGCCTTCCGGAGCGGGCCATGAAGGGCCTCGATGCCATGGAGGAGCCGGCTTCGCCGGCGACGGGCGGAGCGCGCAGCGCGGAGCATCGGGTCGCGCAGCTCGACCTCTGGGAGTCCGACGGCGTCGAGGACGCGGAGGTCGCGAAGACGATCTGGGGCTCGCCCGCCGGCAAGAAGCGGCTCGCGGCGCGTCTCGTGAAGCTCATCCCTCCGCACAAGGTCTACGTCGAGCCCTTCGCCGGCAGCGGGGCGGTCTTCTTCGAGAAGGAGCCCGTCGAGACCGAGGTGCTCGCCGACGCCGACCCGGAGATCGCCGCCGCCTACCGCGCGCTCAAGTCACTGACGGGAGATGAGCTCGCGGCGTTGCGCAAGAAAGACTGGGTCGGCCGGGAGAGCACGTTCAAGGGCCTCCTCGACGCGGCGCCACCGGGCAAGGTCGGCAAGCTCTACCGCTTCCTGTACCTCTCCCACTTCTCCTACGGGAAGCTGCGCGGGAAGAGCTTCAACCCGAACGCCGCCGGCGTCGAGGCGCGGACGCTGGATCGCATCGACCAGTTCGCCGATCGCCTGAAGAACGCCACCATCCGCCACGCCCACTACGCCGACGTGGTGAAGGAGTTCGACGGCACGGAGACGTTCTTCTATCTGGACCCTCCATACCCGGGGCACAACGTCGAGGTGGGCGAGGACGAGTTCGACGAAGACGAGTTCCGCAAGATCCTCGACGGCATCAAAGGGAGGTTCCTCGTCACCTACGGGACGCGCGGGGAGCTTGAGACCAAGGGCTTCCAGGTCCGGCTCATCCGACCGCCGCGGACCATTCGAGCAATGCACGGCGTCGGCGGTCCGAAGACGCTTCCCACGTTGCTCATCGCCAACTACGCCATCGCGGAGAAGGCGCTCGACGACGGATGGGAGGTCGACGAGGTTGAGACCGCGGTCGAGCTGACTGGCGAGGCCGCTGCCGACTTGGACCACGCGAGGGCGCTCGCTAAGGCACTCGCCGCTGAGACGCCGGAGCCGAGCATCGTCCATCTCGCCGGCGAGCTCGATCGAATCGACGGTGGCGCCGACGAACGGGTGACCACACTGGCGGCGGAACTGATGCCCATCGGCGAGCGGCTGTCAGCGGCGCTCGAGGCGTCGGTCCCGGACGCGGCGGAAGCGCTCCGCGAGGCGGCGCCGCTGCTCGCCGAACTCGCCAAGGCGCAGTGGACCCGAGCCGAGATCAACGACCTGCCAGACGATGCCTTCCTCTATGTCGAGCCCGGCGGGAAGAAGGACGAAGACGGAAAGACCGTCCCCCGGGCCCTCCGCCACTTCCCGGTCTACGACGCCGACGGCAAGCTCGACATCCCGCACCTGCGCAACGCGCTCGCGCGCATCCCGCAGAGCGCCGTGCCGGGTCTCACCGCCGACGCGAAGGAGAAGCTCCAGGACCGCGCGCGGCGGCTGCTCGAGGAGGCGCAGAACGACGCGGTCGAGAAGGCGCGGCAGATCCCGTTCCAGCAGTGGGGCGGCTCGGCCAAGTACGCGCGCAAGCTTGCCGAGCGGCTGCCTGAGCACGACCGATACGTCGAACCCTTCTGCGGCGCTGCGGCGGTCTTTTTCGCGAAGGAGGCCGCCGATCAGGAGGTGCTCGCCGACGCGAACCCGGAGGTCATCTTCGCGCTGCGCTACCTCCAGCGGCTCGACGACGACTCCTTCGCCGCGCTGAAGCGCTTCCCTTGGACGGTCTCCCGCGCGGGCTTCGAGAAGGTGCGCGCCGCCGCGCCGCGTTCCGACGCTGCCCGCTTCTGGAAGCTCGTCTACGGCCGCCTCTGCACCTGGGGCGCGAAGCCGAACCTCTCCGGCTACGCGACCATCCACGACGGGCAGAGCTACGACCTCGCCGACCTCTGGAAGTTCCACGACCGGCTGCAGGGCGTCCGCCTCGTCACGCAGGACTGGAAGAACACGCTCGCCGACCACGACGGCGCGGGCACGCTCTTCTTCCTCGACCCGCCGTACGCCGGCGAGTGGGCGGTCGGCGACGGTATCCCGCCCGAGGAGATCGCCGAGGCCGTCGCCAAGCTGAAGGGCCGGTACATCGTCGCCTACACGGACTCGGCCGAGGCGCGACGCGCGCTCGCGAAAGTCGGCCGGCCGTTCAAGATGCGCATCCCCGAGGGGCGTAGCGCCGGCCAGTGGCAGAAGCGCAGTCGGCTCTTCGTCGCCTCGCCCGGCATCCGGAAGGTGGAGGACATCGATGTCGGCGAGGCGTCGCCCGTCGAGAAGGCGCTCGCCCAGCGCATCCCGCTGTTGAAGACCGGCGAGGAGCGCTTCGTCCTCGGCATCGTGCTCGAGCCCGAGACGGTCGACGCGCAGAACGACGTCTACTCGGCCGCCGAGGTGCGGGAGGCAGCGCATCGCTTCCTCGAGGATTACGGCAACATCGGCCTCATGCACCGCGGGCTGGTGAACGACCAGGTGAAGATCCTCGAGTCCTACGTGGCACCGGCCGAGTTCGAGGTGGGCGCGACGAAGATCAAGAAGGGCACGTGGCTGCTCGCCGTCCACGTGCTCGACGATGAGTTGTGGGCGAAGGTGAAGAGCGGAGACCTTGGCGGGTGGAGCATAGGCGGTTCCGCGAGTCGGAGCGGCTAGATTCGAAGCGGTTCATGTGCAACTCTCCGCCGATGAAGCGACGACACTTACGAAGCATCGAGGGAGAAGGACTCCACAGTAGCGCGACCGCGGCACCCGGAAGAGAACGGCACAAATGAGCGACGACCTCACCCGTCTGATTGGACTCCCCGAAAGCGAATCGCTCGAGTACAAGCGGCAGTTCCATGAGAGCACCGTCGAGCTACTCCACGACCTTCTCTGCCTTGCAAACGCCTACACGGCCGGCGAACGGCACATCGTCTTCGGCATCGCCGACGACCACTCCGTCGTTGGGATAGAGTCTGATCCGCGCCGTCGCAAGAACTCCGATATTCAGGACATGCTGCGAGCGTCTGGGCTCAACCGCATTCCGGACATGCGCCTCCAAGACGAAGAGCATGACGGGCACACGGTATCGGTGCTCACGATCAAGAACCGTCCGGACAAGCCGTTCTTCGTGCTCCGAGACAGGCGGGAGGGATCATCGCGTTTGCGGTCCGGAGTCGTGTACACGCGCATTGGCGACACCAACACCCCCATGGCAGAGACTGCTCCCGAGGACCGCATCGAGCTGATGTGGCGGGAGCGGTTTGGGCTCGGACTGCCTCCGCTGGAGCGGTTCCGTCGGCTACTCGATGACACGGCGTCGTGGCAGCACGACGTTCATGGCGACAAGACCGTTTTTTACCATCGGGACTTTCCGGAGTTCACCGTCGCGGACGGCGAAGAACTCATGGACGACTTCACTGAAGACTGGGCGACTCAGTTTCCGGACAAGCGCGCATCCAGCTACTACGTTGAGCTTCGTTTTCACACGACCGTGCTCAGGAAGCTTTTGTTCGTTCGCTGCGACGGGAACCGCTACAGGATTCCAGCGCCCAAGATCATGAAGCCACGCGGATGGGTGCTCTACCGTCAGGGACTGGGCTGGCGCGTCGCGATGCTGAACCATCAATATCTGCCGCTCGAAGACGCGCTCCGAGGCACGGGCATCGAGCTTCGTGATGGCCCGTCCGAGGAATAGCGAGGAGCGCTCGGGGAGGACGATGGCCTCGCTCTTCTGCCCATACCTTGGCGACGACGTCGACGAAGCTCAGAGTTCACTGGAGCATGTCGTGCCCGAGTCCCTCGGGGGAACCAGCGGCCTCGCGATTCGAGTAGACCGTGCGAGCAACATCAAGCTTGGCACAGCCGTCGATGGTCCGGTGGCGCAGCTATTCGCTGGACACCGCGTGAAGTACAACCTCAAGGGTCACAGCGGGAACGAGCCGAGCGTCATGCTCAGCGGTTCCGTCGAGGATCTCGGAGGTCTAGGCGTTGAGTTGGAGCTCACGCCAGCCGGAGGTTCCGTTCGCCTGAAGCCCAGCGTTACCCGCGATCGGCAAGCGGACGGGAGTGTGCGAGTGTCTGTTCGTGGCGAGCCCGAAGAAGCCCAGAGAATCTACGCGAATATCAAGCGCACCCACGAGGCGAAGGGCAAGACCGTCCAGACGGAAGATCAATTCCCGCAGACGCTTCAGAATCTCCGCGTCACTGGCAACATCAAGGTGGACCTGCTGGCGCTGGCAAGATTTCAGGCGAAGGTCGCGCTCGGCATTGGACACATGCTCTGGGGGCCGGAATGGAGCCGGAGCCCCGGTGCCCAGTTGATCCGGCGTGTCTTATGGAGCACGACAGTGGGTGAGGCTAACGCCGTTGGACTTCAAGGCGGGAACATCACCCCAGAGACCCTCGGGTTTGTCCTCGACGAGTGCGAGCACGCGTTCGTGGTATCAGGGCTGCCGGACGGCACATGCGCTCTCGCCTCATTCTTCTTCGGGCAGGTTGGAACCGCAACGAAACTCGGAACAGTGAACGGCGTTTCTCTGGGATGCTGGCCGATCGTTCTCCTACTCAACGTCGAGACCGGCATTCTGCAGCGTCCGACCTCGCTTGAGCTATACCGGAATCGCCGCAAGGCAGCACGCGAAGAGCCGCCACGTCCGTGCTACTCTGGAGCCTCTTGACATGAGTCCGCGCGCGCCGTAGTCTTGCTCCATCGTCGGGCGCGTGCCCGGCAGGGGTCGTCGAGTTCATCGAGCCCCGGTGCAGGTCCTTCACGGGGCCCTGCGCCGGGGCTCTTTGCGTTTCTGGAGACCGATGGCGAGCGAGGCAGATGACGACGAGGGCGTTCACCGGCTGCGGGACATCGTGGTCGAGGAGGTCTCGCTCGTCGATCGCCCCGCAAACAAGCGGCGCTTCCTGGTCGTGAAGCGGAGGAATGCCATGGCAGCGGACGAGAACGCTCCTGAGACGAGCATCGACGGCCTGAAGGTCACCGACGTGACCAAGGCCGCGCGCAGGCCGAAGGACGAGGAAGCGGAGAAGGCGCGGCGCCGCGCGAAGCCCGCTGAGGGTGACGACGAGCCGGCGGAGAAGGGGCGGGGCAAGCCGAGCGGCGACGAGGACGAGGAGGAGACCGAGAAGGCACGCGGCAAGAAGCCCGGCTGCGACGACGAGGCGGAAGCCGAGAAGGCGCGCAAGCCGAAGGAGCCCGACGAGAAGGAGCCCGACGAGGCGGAGAAAGCGCCGCGCGGGAAGCCGCCCGGCGACGAGGAGAAGGAGAAGAAGCGCGCCGCCAAGGCAGACGGCGATCCGGACGACGACGACGATGACGACGACGAGGATCCGGATGACGATGACGACGACGAGCTCGTCCTCGCGGCGCCGGTCCGCGTGGCCGTCGCCGGCACCCTCACCCAGGTGCTCCAGCGCGGCCTCGACCTGCTCAACCGGGTGAAGGTTGCCACCGAGCCGGACGGCGAGACGGAGGCCCCGCTTCCGGGTGCTGTCGGTTCCGAGATCGACGCCCTGTCCGAGCTGCTCTCGGGCATCACCGAGAGCTACCCAAGCCCGTCGCAGAAGGCGGCGAAGGTGCAGAAGGCCGGCGCCCGCATGGCCAAGGAGCGTCTCGACCGCTTCCACAAGGCGATGGAGCTTCTCGCGGGCATCCTCACCGAGCTGACAGGCAAGTCCGCACCCGAAGGCGCGACGCAGGGCCAGCGCACCACCGACCCGAGCAAGCCCAACCGCGGCGCCGGCGTCGACCCTGACAACACCGGCCAGAGCGCGGCTACCGCCTTCGCGGACGTCCCGGGCCTGAAGGACGTGCTCAAGGGCGTTTCGGATCTGACCCGGATCGTGAAGCGCCAGGACGACGAACTGCGCGTCCTGAAGCGCCAGCGCGGGCTGCCCAACGCCCTCGCGCCGGAGGGCGGCCGTGCCGAGCCAGAAGAGGTCTCGTGGCCGCTCGACATGAACCGCCCGATCAACCGCGAAGGCGTGACGAAAGAGACGTCGTTCTACGACGAGTGAGAGGAGAACCGATGGGCCTCGCAAGCTTCATGGACAACCGGACGGTCTTGGAGAAGGCGGACCTCGCGCTCGCCGACCTGACGACCGGCGGCGGCATGCTCCAGCCGGCGCAGGCGCAGAAGTTCCTGCGCATCCTGATCAAGGAGTCGGTGCTGCTCAAGCAGGCGACGGTGGTTCCGATGCGCTCGCCCAAGCAGCTCATCGAGAAGATCCGCTTCGCCGGCCGCATCCTGCGCGCCGGTTCCGAGGCCGTGGCGCTCCAGCCCGGCGACCGCGCGAAGCCCGACCTCGGCCTCGTCGAGCTGGACGCGCAGCTCTTCAAGGCCGAGGTCCGCCTCAACAACGAGGTGCTCGAGGACTCCATCGAGAGGGCGCAGCTCCGCCAGACGATCATGCAGCTCATGGCCGAGGCGATCGCCCGCGACATGGACGACGTGATCGTCAGCGGCGACACCGTCAGCGCGGATCCGTTCTACGCGAAGCTCGACGGCATCCTGAAGCAGGCGTCGGCGAACGTAGTCGACGCGGGCACCCAGCCGACGGGCAAGGTCATCCTGCGCGACATGCTGAAGTCGATGCCGTCCGAGTTCCTGCGCAACAAGAAGGAGATGCGCTTCTTCACCTCGGTCGAGTCGGAGATCGACTACCGAGACAGCCTGGCCGAGCGCGCGACGGTGGTCGGCGACAAGTTCCTCGAGCAGGACGTGCCAGTGATGTACTCGGGCGTCGCGCTGCTCTCGGTACCGATGTTCCCGGAGGCGCTGGGGCCGGGCAACAACACGAGCGCGATCCTCCTGACCGACCCGAAGAACATCCAGGTCGGCATCTGGCGGAACATCCGCATCGAGACGTTCAAGGACGTGCCGGCCGGCGTCCTCATCATCGTCGCGACGCTGCGCTTCGACGTGAAGTTCGCGGAGGAGACGGCGACCGTCAAAGCCATCAACGTGAAGGTGGGGGCGTAAGCCATGGCCACCATCACGAAGCGCTTCGGCTCGGGCGGCGCGAACGTCGTTCCCGGCGGTGCGGGCGGCGAGCCGACGCTCGCCGAGGCCCTGCGCGACGTGGCCGACGACCTGGCTGCGCTGCAGATCCCGGCCCTCGCGAGCCCCGACGCGACCGACCTGCCGTCGGCGATCACGCTGGTCAACGAGCTGAAGGCGAAGCTCAACGCCATCCACGCGGCGGTCCTCAAGACCGTGAAGGGGTAAGCCATGCCGAAGCTGATTCGCATCAAGCCCTACGACCCGAAGCGCGGGCACGTCGTCCGCCGCTACACGGTCTTCAGCATCCGCTTCGACGAGACGCGCGGCTGGTACCGGGTGGCCGACGACGTGGCCGACTACCTCGCGAAGGTCCACCAGGCGCCGCACGACGAGGACAGCCCGCTCGTCTTCGACGTCTGCACCGAGGCGGAGGCACACGCGCTCGAGGAGACGGAGCGCAAGAAGGCCGAGGAGCGGGCGAAGGCGGCCGAGCCCAACGTCGCGACGCCCTACGACCTGACGACCGCGGACCTCGGAAGCCATCGGAGCGCCGCGCCCGCCGCCGCGGCGACGCCTGCGCCCACGCCCGCCACGCCCGCGCCGGAGACGCCGGCGACCCCGCCTGCGCCGACGGCGCCGCCCGTCGCACCTCCTACGCCCCCGCCGGCGAAGGCTTCCCGAAAGTGACGTGATCGATGCGCGAGCTCGTGCGAGGACAGGAGAGCAACTGCCGGCACCCGGTGCTGGAGGTGATCACCATGGCACCGGGGCCGCCGGAGAGCATCGCGGCCGGCCTCCCTCCGGATGTGTCTCAGGGACAGCTCGTCGATGCGCTCCGCGTCGAGTACCAGATCCTCGACGTCTCGACGCCCGAGAAGCGGATCGCGCCGCTGCAGGTGTACCCGCCGGTTGCCGGAGACTGGGCGCTCGCCGACCTGCGCCCGTGCCCCGACGGTGACCGGCTGAACAAGGGCCGCTACGTCGCGCGGTACCAGCCGGGAGGTACGGAGCCGGAGGGCGCGCACGAGGTCCGCTGGCGCTGGCGGCTCGCAGAGACGACAGCCGAGCAGCACTCGGTCACGTCCTTCGACGTGCTCGCCGACGCGCGCGACGCGGTGGGCTCGGGCTACTGCTCGCTCGCGGACCTGCGCGCCGAGGGCGTGAGCGAGACCGACGCCTCGCGCGACCGGCTGGTCTCGCTCGTCGCGATGGCGACGCGCTACATCGAGGAGGTCACGGAGCGTTTCTTCCAGCCGCGCTTCCTGACCTTCCGCCTCGACGGCAAGGACTCGCCGGACCTGCTCCTGTCCGAGCCGGTGATCGCCATCGACGAGGTCCGCATCGTCAGCCCCTGGATCGTCGGCGGCGTCTGGTACCCGGGCGCCATCAATGTCTACAACCGGCACCTGTCGATGGGGCTCGTGAAGCCCGACGACCGTGACGACCCGCGCATCTCGCTGGTGCGCATCGCGGTGCCGCCGAGCATGCGGCCGGGCTTCATCTCGGACCTCATCTTTCCGCGCGGCACGCAGAACGTCGAGGTCAAGGGCGTCTTCGGCTACACGGATCCCGACGGCTCGACGACGGGTGGGCTGCCGCGCCTCGTCCGCGAGGTGTGCAAGCGTCTCGTGGTGCGTGAGCTGCCGCGGCTGCGCGATGTGGACGCCCGCGAGGACGCGCAGAAGCGCTACCGGCTCACGCAGGAGAAGACGCGCGAGCAGCTCTACACGCTGGAAGCACTGCGACTGCACGGCGCCTTCACGGGCGATCCGGAGATCGACAACCTGCTGGTCATGTTCAAGCGGCCGGCGGACCTGGGGGCGGCCTGATGCGCGGGCGTCTCCTCTTTCCGTTCGTCGCGCAGATCGCCCAACTCGACCGGGCGGCCTCGCGCTTCGACCCCGACTTCAAGGAGCCGCTCCCGGACGGCCGCGTCGAGCGGACGATCACGCTCCCGTGTCAGGTCGAGGTGGGCGAGTTCGAGACGCTGGAAGAGGCCTTCTCGGGCGACCTGCCGAAGACGGCGCTGACGCTCGTCTTCCACTTCCGCGACCTCGAACGGCAGGGGCTTGTCGACGCCACGACGGGTGACGTTCAGCTCCGCGTCGGAGATCGGCTCGCCGCGCTGCGAGACAGAGCCGGGAAGCTGGTCCAGGCCATCCGGATGCCTCCAGGGCTCTTCATCGTCGAGCTTCGCCCGGTCACCTTCGGCTTCGGGCTTTCGCGCAACCTGCTGCTCGCCGTCTTCCACGACCGCGAGCAGGGGGTGCGGTCATGAGCGAGGGGAAGTTCGGCCAGTGGGCGGAGGCGAAGGAGGCACTCGCGAAGCTCGGCGAACGAGCCGAGGGGGCGATGCGCAAGGCGGTGCTCGCCGAGGCGCAGCTCTTTCGCAAGGAGATCGTGGAGGGCATCACCGCGCAGGCCCCGGGCGGCGAGGCGTTCAAGCCCCTCTCGCCGCTGACGCTCGCGCTGCGGAAGCTCGCAGGCTTCGGCGGCACCAAGGCGCTCCTGCGCCACGCCGACCTGCGGAACTCCGTCGCGGTCGTCGAGAAGGAGGAGGGAGCGTTCGTCGGCGTGCTGCGGACCGCGCGGGCGAAGGACGGCGCGGCCCTCGTCGACATCGCCCAGCTCAACGAGAGCGGCACACGCCATCCGATCGTGGTTCCGGTGACCGAGAAAGTGCGCCGGCTCTTTCTCGCGCTGTTCCTCGAGGGGCTGACGAAGGCGCCGCTCGCGAAGGAGACGCGGGTGCTGGTCTACACGATCCCCGCGCGGCCATTCCTCGCGCCGGTCTGGAAGAAGCTCGCGCCGGGCGCGAAGGCCCGGTTCGCTCACTCCGTCGCCGAGAGCTTTTCGGGCAAGGAGGCGCGCTGATGCTGGCGCTGCGCTCCCTCACGCCGGACCACGGCCTCACGAGCGGCCTCACGCTGGTCGAGTTCGCCGGCAGCGGCTTCCCGCTCGACGTGCCCATCGAGGTCCTCTTCGGCGGCGCGCCGGCGACCCACCTGTCCGTCCCGGGCGCCGAACGGCTCCTCTGCGTGACCCCGCGCCACGACGCGGGGGCCGTCGACGTCGAGGTGCAGGCTGGCGGCGAGACCGTGACGCTCACGGCTGCTTTCACCTACGCGCCGCCGGACCTCGCGGTCGAGACGGACCTCGCCCGTCTCGTTCGGACGCTCATCCGGGAGCTGAAGCGCCAGGTCCACGAGAACGTCTCGCTGACGACCTCGACCGACTTCGCGGAAGCGGGCATCGAGCGGGCGGAGCTGTCGCGGCTGCCGGCCCTGGTGCTCATCGGCCCTGCGGTGCTCGAAGACCGCTTCTACTCGCGCAACGACCTGCCGATGCGGCCTGTCTCGGCGGGTGTCTTTCAGGAGCTACGCGAACCATATACGGTGGATTTGGAGTTCAGCCTGGTCGGCGTGACCGACCGGACCGCGGACCTCTTCAACCTCCTCGCCGCAGCGACGCTCTTCTTCCACAAGAACCTCCGCCTCGAGGTCCCGCGCGATGGCAGCGACCCCACGAAGGGGAGCGTCAGCTACGAGCTGGCGCTGCTGGACGGCCTGAAGATCGCCTCGACGCCCAACCCTTCCAACGTGCGCCACTTCGCCGGCGTCTTCGTACTGCGCGGCTTCGACCTCGACGAGCCGCAGGGCATCCCGCTGCGCGAAGGGCGAGTCGCCGAAGGCGTCGCGATCCAGACGGAGGCGCGCTGATGGCGTCCTTGCGCAACCGCACCCGGCGGATGCTGGTCATGAACCTCGAGCACGAGGTCGCCTGCGCCTCGGGCGCGTGCGGCTGCAGGCCCATGCGGGTGGTCGTCACCGACCAGAGCCCGGTCACCGGCGTGCGCGCGCAGCGCGTGATCGAGAAGCAGGTCTGCGCGTCGCTCACGCTCCTGCCGCGCGAGGTGCGCCGGGGCCTGCCCGAGGCTGTCCTGGGCTGCCGCGAGATGAAGGCCGCGCTGCGCGCCGGGAGCGTCGAGGTGGTGGCTGAGCTGCCGCCGGCTCCAGTGTCCGCCCCGACCCCCGCACCGAAGAAGGAGGCGACGCCGTGAGCCGCGAACTGCTCGCTTCCAAGGTGGTCATCGTCGAGGAGGAGCCGCGCATCCGGAACATCCCCGCGCTCGCGACCTCGGTCGTCGGCGTGGTGGGTGTGACCGAGCGCGGCGCCATCGACCAGGCCCAGCTCGTCACCTCGTTCGAGGAGTTCGTCTCGGTCTTCGGCGGCTTCACCGCGGCCTCCGACCTCGCGCTCGCCGCGCAGGGCTTCTTCGAGAACCAGGGCACGACGCTCTGGGTGGTGCGGACCGTCCACCACACCGACATCAACGACCCGACGACGAAGACATCGAAGGCGGCGACGCTCACGCTGAACGACCGCGCGGCAACGCCCATCGCCACCCTTCGCGTGGACGGCCTCTCCGACGGCGCCTACGCGAACGCGATCAGGATCGCCATCGAGGCGCCGACCTCGGGTGCGGCCGACGAGTTCAACCTCGTCGTAGAGGAGGGCAGCGTCCGCGTCGAGGTCTACCCGAACCTCACGATGGACGCGACGAAGCCTCGGTACGCCGTCACCGTCGTCAACGCCGCCTCGACGCGCGTGAAGCTGACGGACCTCGAATCCGCGACCGCCGTGCCGGGAAACCGTCCCGCCCAGGGGACGTTCGGGCCCATGACCGGCGGCGACGACGGCCTCACGGAGCTCGACGACGACGACTTCACCGGAAGCCCCGCGGGCAAGACCGGCCTGCACGCGCTCGACACCGTCCAGGACCTCTCGCTCCTCATCGTCCCCGGGCGAGCGACTTCCGCCGTGCACAACGCGATGGTCACCTACTGCGAGTCCTCGCGCGACGGCTCGGTCTTCGCGATCCTCGACCCGCCCGCCGGGCTCTCGGCCGTGGACGTCATCGCCTACGCGGACACGACCGCGGGCCTCATCGGCCTCTCCGAGTACGCGGCGCTCTACTGGCCGCGGGTCCAGATCCAGAACCCCTCGACGACCGTCTTCGGCTCCGACGCGCTGCTGACGGTCGCGCCCTCGGGCATCCTCGCCGGCGTCTACGCGCGCACCGACGGCTCGCGCCCCGGCGGCGTCTACATCCCGCCCGCGGGCATCGAGAACGGTAAGCTCCTCGGCGTTCTCGGCTTCGAGACCGACGAGACGCTCGACGAGACGAAGCGCGACCTGGTCTTCCCGAAGCGCATCAACCCGCTCACGGTGCTACCCGGTACGCCGCGCCACATCGACGGCGCCCGCACGTTGAAGGCCGACGGCAACTTCCCGACGGTCGCCGAACGGCGCGGCGTCATCTTCATCGAGCAGTCGATGAAGCAGGGGACGCTCTTCGCGAAGCACCACAATAACACCGAGGCCCTGCGGGCGACGCTGCGCCGGATGGCGACCGCGTTCCTCATGGACCAGATGCGAAACGGCGCCTTCCGCTCGACCGACCCCAAGAAGGCCTTCTTCGTCGACTTC
>JAEHJW020008416.1_pt1 | contig 24124 bp, 28 predicted proteins | sample 9271431 | NCBI WGS metagenome assembly JAEHJW02 | reverse complement strand
CTGGAAGTTCACGGCGGACGACCACGACGAGAGCGGACCGCGGCAGCGCCCCGCGCGGCAGGCGTACAGCGCGGCGGGCGGCCCCAGCGCGGACACGCGGCGGCGCGCGGCAGCCGCGCGGGCCGGATCGTAGAGCTCCACGGCGGGGCGCGGACTGCAGACCAGCGGCCGCGCCGCGGCGGGGACCAGACGGCCCAGCCAGCCGCCCGGGCAGGCCCAGGCCAGGTACGCCACCGCGTACCAGGTCATCGGCCCTGCTCCGCCATGCTTGCCCGGTGCGCGTTGTGGCGGTCCAGGAGCAGATCCTGGGCGCGGGCCTCCGTGCGCTCAAGGTACTCCGCTCCCGTGACGCTGCTGACGTGGCCGCAGGTGCAGCGCGCCCAGAGCTGTCCCATGTCCTGGAGTTCGTGCATCATGCCGCCCTCCAAAGGAAGCACCTGAGCTCATGCTCCAGCGCCTCGCGGAAGCAGGCGCTGAGGAGGAGGTAGCCGTTCTTCTCGCCCACGTTGGCCAGGACCGGGACGGGGACGCCCCATGAGGGGCTCACCTGCATCGGCCGCGGCGCGACCGAGGCGACGTGGCCGTGGCCGTTGGGGTTGTTCCAGCCGATGAACGCCAGGCCGCCGGCCTGCGCGTGCGCCACGGCGCGCGCCCAGGTGTCCTCCCGCCAGTCGGGCAGGAGGGAAACGCGCACGAGCTCCTGATCGGCCATCAGCCCGTTGAGGTCCTCGCACCCAACCGCGCGAGCGACATGCTGGAGTCCCTCGTTGCAGAAGGTCATTTCTCCCACCGGCGGGAAAAGGGCGATCGCCTCGTCCTGGGCCGCCGTCAGCCGGACTAGCCTGGCCGCCACGTCGGACGCGGCGGTGTAGCCGGTCGCGGAAAATGGAAGGCTGACCGTGCCGCCAACGGCGTCCGGCTCTCCAGGAATCGCGCCGATGAGTCGCGCGAGCAGATCCTCGTACCATCTCATGCCGACCTCCTGATCCCCAGTTGAGTCTCGATCACCAGCAGGCGCTCGTTGGTCACCTTGGCGTTCTCCCGCGCTTCCTCGGCCGCGGCGTTGAGGCGATTGGCGATCGCCTCGATTCCCACCTTGATGGCCTGCAGCGCCTCCGCGTGCTGGACCCGGTCGGCGCGGTCCTGCGCGCGCAGCTCCGCCAGCTCCCCCTCGCGCCGCGCCAGCGTCTCCATCAGGAACTTGTTGGGCAGTCCCTGCGCGTCCAGCGTGCTGGCCGCTTGCCGCGTCTCCAAGTCGATGCGCGCGTAGCGCCGCTTGGCCCAGACGCCGAGCACTGTGGTGACGACCCCTCCGAGCGACCCGAGTACGGTGTAGGCGATGGCGTGCATGAGATGGGCTCCTTACTTAGTGGTGCACTCCACCGAGGCCGTCAGGTGGGACCCGGAAGTCGAAAGAGTATATGGGGAGCTGGACGAGAAGGCGTCGAAGTTCACAAGGCTGGTGAACCCTGCGGGAATCGACTGGTTGGCGGCGGTCCCGAAGGCGGACGCGACGACGAAGTTGGAGTCGGTGCCCGTGTTGTTGACGACGACTGCCACGCACCCCATCGTCGGCGATTGAACCGTGACTGATGCCGGGCTATTGCTCCCGAGCGCGATGTTCCATCCCTGGGAGGCGATCTGCGCCAGGACTGGGGCGGCGACGAGGACGAGGATTGCGGCGGCGAGTTTCTTCATGGCGTCTCCTAGTACGGAAGTTCTCGGGCGCGGAACTGGCACCCGTATTGCGCTGCATTGACAGCGAGGTAGAACGCGGAGCCGCTGTCCGTGGTCATCTGCAGGACCCAGGTGTGGGTACCGGCCGTGACCGGGGTAGGCGTGCGCACCGCGAATCCAAAGGTGTTGTAGGTGTTCGCCGACGGCGTATAGAGCGCGAAAAGGTGGCCGCCGCCGAAAGTGGTATTTCCGTCCTCAAGCACGCGGCCGAAGGTCCAACCGGTATTCGGCGCTGCGAGACCGGTGTTGCATGAATACTCAAGCATGACCGGGTGCGACCCGCTGTACGTGGCGGTGATGGACGACCCGTCGATGGTTAGCCAGACATTCGCCCCGGGCGGCGTGTACGACGGTGAGGCGGACAGCGGAACTTGGGTGAATGTGTCCACGAGGACGGGCGACGGAATGCCGGTGAGCTGGGAACCGTCGATGGGCGGAAGTTTCCCGGAGGCGTCCAACTTGACGAGCTCACTTGCCGCGTTGAAGCCTGGAGAGATGTTCGCGGAGGATAGCGTCACCGACGGCGCGATGGCGCCCGTCAGCTTGGCCGCGCCAAGGCTCGTCAGCCAAGAGGGGTCGGCGTACGACCCCGTGCTGTAGAGTCCGTTCGTGACGGTCGCGGCGTTTCCGGTTACGTCGCTCGGCTGGCTGCAGGTCGGCGCCGCGCCGTTGTTGGTCGCCGTGACCACGTTCGGAAGCGTGCAGGCCCCGACGCCCGAGTACGACCCGGCCGCCTGCTTGCTCGCCAGACCCGCATAGAGCGCGCCGCTGGTCGCGGGCTCCGTGGACCCGGACACGCCGCTGCTCGTCGCGTCCACCGCCGCCGTCACGCAGTTCCCGGAGGCGTCCACGCCCCGGCAGAGGTAGCCGGACCCGGCCGGGGTTCCAGCGGCGGACAGCGCCAGGGCGGTGGCGGCCTGGCCGGTGATGTTCGACGGCTCGGCGCACGCGCCCGAGCCTGAGCCGAGGACCTGGGCGAACTGCGCGCCCGCGCAGGCGAGCGTCGCCGCTTTGGCGGTGTTCAGCGTTCCGGTGCTGTTCGCGATGGCGTCCTCGCGGCTCTCGGCGCGGGTGGTTTCCGCGGCCAGGTTCCCGGCGATCGTGCCGGTGTCCGACGCGATCGCGTTCTCCCGGGTCTCGGCCCGCAGGATCTCGGAGCTCAGGTCGCCTGCGATCGTGGTCGTGTCGAGCGCGAGCTGAACGAACTTGGCCGTCATCGTGGAGAAGTCCACGCCTCCGGAGGCGACGGCCTGGGACTGGCCGTAGATGTTGATGTACCAGTAGTTCCACGGGGTCACGTTGGTCCCGGCGACGTCCGCTTTCCCGCCAAGGGCGCTGTAGATCGCCGCGGCCGTCACGGGCTCGGTGGAGACGTTGGCCGTGGTCGTTTCGAGGGCTCCCTCGATGCAGTTGCCCGAAGCGTCGATTCCGATGCAGAGATGGCCGGAAGACGCCAGCGAACCGGCCGTGGCCAGGCGCGTGGCGGTGGCCGCGTTGCCGGTCACGTCTGACGGCTGGGCGCAGGTCGGTACGGCGCCGGTGTTCGTCACCTGGACGAAGTCGGCGCCGGCGCAGGATCCGGCCTGAGCCTTGGTGGCGAGGCTGGTGGCGATGGTGGTGGTGTCGGAGGCCACATTCGTAGCCAAGACGCCGCGCGCGCTGGCCTCGTTGTCGATGTTCGTCTGGAGGGTGGTGGTGTCGGAGGCCACATTCGTAGCCAAGACGCCGCGCGCGCTGGCCTCGTTGTCGATGTTCGTCTGGAGGGTGGTGGTGGCGACGGCCAATGCCGCGGCCGTGCCGCTGCTGGCCGCGCCCACGGAGACCGTGTCCAGCGAGGCATTGACGCAGCCCACCCAGGTGGCGCCGGGGTCGCCCAAGCGGATCTTGTTGAGCGGGATGCCGCCGCTCGTGGGGATGCAGCTCGCCGCGGCCGCGCGCGCGGCCAGGATGAGCAGGCAGATCAGGGCGAATCGTTTCATGACAGGAGCTCCTGGAGCAGGTATTGGTGTTGGCGCAAACCGAGGTTGCGGGTGACGCCCACGATCTTCATGCGCTTGCTGATGGCCAAGGCCACGCCGGCGGCGCCGGCGAAGCCGGGCGCCTGATACGGATCTCCGGCGGCGTTGTCGATCATCTTGGGGTCCGGCACTGCTGTGAGGTTCACGGGGTCGGAAAGCTGGGCCCAGGCGGCCGCCTTCCCGATCGCGCGACAGCTCCACTTGGGCAGGTGCAGATCTTCCCAGCCGGCCTGCGCGGACGCCTGGCCGATCTCCACGTCGTTGGCGAAGAGGATGCCGCTCAGGTCTATGTCCCGCTGGACGGGACCGAACCGGCGGGCGCTGGTGGGCTCCGCCTCGCCGGCCGCGGCGCTGTCGTAGTAGTAGTCGTAGGGGCTGGCCGTGACGTGGACCACCGTGAAGACCTTGTCGAAACCCTTGCTGGTGTTGTCCACCTTGCTGAGGTTGGTCCAAGGCGTGAGGTCCAGGACGGCGGAGCCGGAGACCGTGCGCGGACGGAAGAACAGGATCCCGGCCTCGTCCACGCCGGTCTCGTAGTGGCAGGTGCCGGCGTATTTCTGGATGTACTGGAACGCCGTACCGCTGGTGGGCGCCACCAACGACAGGGTCACGTTGGAGGATGTGAAGTGCGCCACCAATTTTTGGAGCTCGGGCGTGGTGAGAGAACCCGCCGCAGGCGTGATCTCCGCGCGGATCTTCAGCCAGCGCTGAGGCGTGCTCATCATCAGGTTCGCGGCGCTGAGCGCCACCATCGGATCGTACGCTCCCGGAACGCCGCCGGCGTCCGGCGCCGTGGCGGTCTTGATCACCACCGTTCCGCCGTTCAGGATGGAATAGACGTCCATCGTCCCAAGAACGACGGGCGTAGTGAGGAGGTCGAACTGCCATTCGCCGACCGCGTCGGCGTTCGACAGCGTGAACGGGCCGGGCTGAGACTGCGCCGAGTAGTAGATGTCCGTGATCGAGATCGTGCAAGGGTTCCCGTTCGCCTCGATCAGGATGGAATCCGCCGTGGTCCAGGTCGCGTCCGTCGCGGTGATGACCTGGACGCCGTCCATGAACACGACGAAGCTTCCCGCGGAGTCCCGCGTGACGGTCCATACGTGGAGACCGTCGTAGCCCGCTCCCGTATATGACCCGAGAAGAACGTCCGCGCTGGAAGGCTCCACGCGGTAGAGATGTACCCCGCTGCCGTAAGGGGCTCCGGTGTAGAACTGAAGGTAATAACCCGTTCCCCCGCTGCTTAAAGGATCCGTCCCAGTACAGGAGAAATAGACGAAGGCCCCGGATCCGGAGACGGAGCTCTTCCAGCTCCATGCCCCGTAGCTCTTCGCCAGCGGGGTCCACGCGCGCGCCATTCCGCCGCCGGCGAGCGTGGCGGCGACGACCAGGTTTCCGCTGGAGACCGAGACTGATCCGCCGCTTACGGCGGTGGTCCAGACCGGGTTGATGGTGTAGTCGCCGTCGGAGAAGTCGTCGATCAAGAACCAGCCGCGCAGGATGCTCCCCGGCACGGTGGCGGTGTCCAAGTTCTGCAGGAGCGTGCCCGCGTTCCAGTCCGCCTGCGAGTCGATGGTCTTGGACGCGCCCAAGCCGCCGGGGAAGATGACCGGAATGATGCTGCGCATTGAGCTGGTGATTCCGGCCGCGTCGCAGAAGAGCGCCACGGCCTGTTCCACGGTCAGGTTCGTGCGGCCCTTGGTGCCGTCCCAGGTGAACGCCTTGCCGATCCAGAGCTCCGGGTCCGCCAGGGTCATCTTCGCCGGCGCCACGTCTTGCGGGAGTGAGAGAGTGTAGTCGGCCCCCTGCACCAGCTTGGCGCCGTCGGCGTAGAGGGCGGTGACGCTGACCACGCCCTGGGAGGCGGAGAGCAGGTCCTTGTTGATGACGTCCGCGGTGAAATTCTTGCCGTTCCAGCTCGCCGGGGATACCAGCGTGACCTTCGCCTCGGTCCCATCTGTGGGGATGCTCACGGTGTAGTCGGTGGTCGGCGTGAGGGTGGTCTTGGCGCCGGTGCTGGGGTTGGTGGCGTAGAGGGCCACGAAGAAGATCACGCCGGTGGACTTGGTCTTGAGCAGGGCGGTAGTCCCGTCGCCTGTGTACGGAGACATCTCCTCTCCGGCCGCGCTCAGCGCCACGGCCTCTCCTGTGACCGGCACGTTGATCTCCACGGCGCGGCAGGCGTCGGCCAGGAGCGTGGCGCTGATGGGGATCTCCATGTAGCCGGAGAGCGGATCCGGCTTGAAATCCATGGAGTAGCCGGTGAACTGGGGAAGGTCCTCCCAGGTCCCGTCCGGCAGTTGGAGGCCGTCGGTGATCTGAAAGAGCACGCGAGCGTCGTCGTAGCCGTTGACGGCCAGGGCGTCCGCGGCGAAGATGGACGGATCGTTGACGCTGGCGTGCCACTCGTTCTGCGTGTTCTTGAGGCGGATGGTCACGGTGCTGGACTTGAAGATCCCGGGATCGGTCACGTCCAGCTGGTGGATGATCTCTCCGGGGTCCACAACGTCGCGCATGGTGAGCGTTTGCCAGTTCGGCTCGTAGACGTAGTTCACCGTGCCCGGGTCGAAGTAGCGCCGCTTGTACTTGATCAGCACGCGCGCCTTCTTGCGCCCGCGGCGCTTCTGGGTATCCTTGAACGCCTGGGAGACGGTCAGCGCCATCAGGGCTTCCCCACCTCTTCCACCTGGAAGGCCACGCGCATGCGGTGATCGGAGCCCATCATGCTGAAGGGCTGGGCGTCGTAGGTGTTCGGGACGACGCGGCAGTAATACCAGGCGTTCGGGTACTTTCCCGGCTGCGGGACGAAGAGGAAGAAATCGTCGCGCAGCCCCGAGAAGCCGGGCTCCTCCGTATCCGGGACCTCGTGGAAGATCAATGGCGAGGACCAGAAGTCGTAGTCCAAATCCGTATGGAGGAGGACGGTCTCGTCCTTGGAGCCGTCCATCAGGTCCACCGTGACGACGGTCTCGCGCAGCTTGTTCGACAGATCGCTGGTGCCGCGGCTGGCCTGGATGTTCTGTTGGCAGACGATGAACATCCCCAGGCTCTTTTCCACCGCGCCGCCCTGCGTGTCCGTGGCCGTGATCAGCCACTCGTCCGCGGTGGGGACCGCGCCGGCGGGGTCCAGCGGCAGGATCAGGTGGTCCGCGGCGAAGTCCACGGCCGTGTAATCCGCCCCCGGGAAGATGGTCCACGCGCTTCCGGCAAGACGGTATTCCACCTTGAAGCGCTTGAAGTTGATGTTCAGAAGCGCCAGGCAGTCCACCGGCTGAGGGTTCACGGAGCTGCCGTCGTACTGCTTTGCCTGATAGGTCCAGGCGTCACCGGCGCCGGACTGCCCCAGAGAAGTGGCCGCGGTCCTGCGGGACATGTCCAGCGCGCGGTGCTTGAAGGCGTCGCCGCTGGAAACGACGACCGCGCCGGCGTCCAGCGCGTCGGAGTTCAACAGCGGCTTTCCCAGGAACGCCGGGAAGGCCCCGGCCGCCAGATTCATCGCGCCCATCAGACCGCCCTCCCCGCCTTCGCGTCAGCCGTCTGCTTGAGCTGCAGCGCAAGGGAGACCAGCTCCTGCGTCCCGGCGCGAGTGTGATCCTTCAACGTGTTCGCCAGGCGCTTGGCCGCGTCTTCACTGCCGTAGTCCACGCCCGAAAGGCTGATAGTCTGGTTCAGGATCAGCGTGGGGCCGCCCGCGCCGCCGTTGACGGCGCCGTGCGGGATGATGGTGCCGGAGGTGTCGGGAACGAACGGCTCCGGCCCCTTCTCGCCGACCATGTACCAGCTCCCGCGGGAGACGCGGCCGCCCGCGGCGTGACCGCCGCCGAAGCTTAGCCCTCCCACTAGGCCGCTGGCGAAGGGACCTCCCATGCCGGCCGCGGTGAGCGCCTGCAGGATCAGGATCTTCGCGATCAGCTCTCCGATCGCCACAACCATCTGGCGCACGAACTGTCCGATGTTGGTCTTTCCCTGCAGGAAGGCCGCGGCCATGGCGCCCATGGATTGTTCGGTGGCGCTGACCATGCCGTGAACCTGCGTCTTGAAGCTCTGTGCGGCGGCGATGGCGTTCTGCTTGAACGCGTTAAGCGTGATGCTGGTCACGCTCCCCTGCTCCTTCATGGTGTCGCCCAGCGAGCGCCAGAGAGAGATCTGCTGCTGGACTTCGGCCGCGGCGGGGCCGGCGCCGCCCGCTCCGGCGGCCGTTGCCGGCGCCGGCGCAGGGGATGGTACGCCGAAGCTCAATCCCTTCACGTTTCCCACGATCCCGGAGGCTAGCCCCTGCATCTTGGTCACCAGTCGGGACGCCATAGAGCCCACTCCGGACTCGAGCTGGCCGAGCTCGCTGAGGACGCCGGTCTTGAGCGAAGCGGCGCCCGCCGCGGCGGCGGTAGCGGCGGACCCCAGCGCTCCGCCCACCAGGCCGCGGATCGCCATCAGAGGATTGAAGGCGTCGGCCAGGCGCTGGACCCCGCCGATGAGGCCGAAGGTGGCCTGATTCAGGGCGTCATACTTCTCGCGGAGAAAGTCCACGATGTAGCCCATGTCGGTCTTCAGCTCATCCCACTTGCTGATCCAGAGGTAAGCCGCGGCGGCAGCCAGGGCGCCCGCCAGAAGAACTGAGCCGCCCAGGGCCGGCAGGACCACTCCCGCCAAGGTCTCGGCAGCGCCGAATGCCCGGAAGTAACCCGCCAGTTCCAACAAGGCGGATCCCAGTCCGGCCACGGCCACCTGCGCGGCGCTGAAAAGGTTCGCCAGGCCCGTCAGCCCCAGGAAGAGCCTCAGGACGCCCACGGCCGTGCTTCCGGCCGTATAGAGGCCCGCCAAAGCCAGCAGGAGCGGCCCCAGGGCCGCCGCGGCGGCCGCCGTGACCAGGACAAGGTTCTTGCCGCCCGCGCTAAGGTGCTCATAGCGCGTTGCGGCCAGGTCTACCGCCGCCGCAAGGCGCTGAACGACGGGCACCAGGACCGGAAGAATGTCTTCGCCGAGTCGGATCAGGACCACCTGTAGTTGGGACAGGGCCTGCTGGAACTTGAACGCGGCGGTCCCCGCGGCGGAGTTGAAGGCGGTCGCGAGGTCGTTGGTGGTGGTCTTGGCCAGGCTGGCGAAGACCTCCTGGGTGCTCTTGGCGTTGGCGCCCACCAAGGACAGCACGCCGGCCAGCGCGCGCCCGTTGGGGAACACCTGGCTCATAGCGTCGTCGTTGCCCTGCATGGCCGTCTTGAGGGTGCCCAGGACGGCCAGAAGGCCTTTGCCCTTGAGCTCCTCGCGCAGAGAGGCCGCGCTCAAGCCCATCTGAGCGAAGGCCGTCTGCGCCTGCGCCGAGGGCTTGAGGAGCGTGGTCATCGTGGCTCTCAGAGCCGTGGACGCCTCGTCCGCGCTGAAACCGACGCGCGTCATGGCGGCGATCGCCGCGCCCACCTGGTCGAAGCTGATGCCGAGCTGCGAGGCGATGGGGATGACGCGGCCCAGGACCGGCGCGATGGCCGAGGCTTCGGCCTTGCCCTCGCGCACGGCGGCCACCAGGACCGAGGTGGCCTGCGCGGCGCTCAGATTGGCGGGACCATAGGCGTTCATCGCCGAAGTGAGCGCATCGGCGATGGTGTTCATGTTGCCCAGGCCGGCGGCGGAGGCCTGCGCCGAGGCCTTGAGCGCGTCCAGCGCGTACTTGCCCTTAAGGCCGGCGCTGGTGATGAAATACAGCGCGTCCGCCAGCGCCTGCGGCGCCTGCGCGGTCTGGCCGGCCAGCGCCAGGACGCTTCCGCGGAAGCTGCCGACCTGCTGCTGGCTCAGGCCTACGAGCCCCACGATCTTCTCCATTGACGAATCGAAGCTGGTGGCCATCTTGACGGCCGCGCCGCCGGCGGCCGCCATCGGCAGGGACATCGCGGTGGTCATCGTGGCGCCCAAAGACTGCACTTGGCGCGCCGAGCGCCCGAGGGTGGTCTCCACCCTCTTGAGCGAACGCTCGAAATCCGTCGTGCGCGCCGTCAAGGCCACGACGAGCGTGCTGATCGCCACTTTACGCCTCCTTTTCCCGCTTCTTTCCAGGCAGACTCATCAGCGCCGCCCGGATCCGCTCCGCCAGCTCCAGCTCCTTCTCTTCTTCCGTCTTCGGCTTGACCAGCGCATCAGGCGTCTGCAGGAGGCTCTGGTCCAGCTCCACAGGCTTGCTGCCTTCCTTGCGGTGCACGTTCTGGAAGAGGTTCAACAGCAGGGCCGCCCGCAGATCGGCCCGGGGCTCGCCGATCGGTTCCAGCTCGTCGTACATGCGCCAAGCGACGAGCTCCCGGGCCGACATCGTCTCAAGCATCTCCTCCCGCGTCATGCCGCCCAACGCGAGCGCCAGCCGGAAGGAGAACCGGAACTCCTTCCGGCTTTTCAGTTTTTTTGGATGTCCTCCTGGGCCTTCACCCCGATGCCCGAAAGGCGCTGGGCGATCTCCGCCAGCCTGTTCAGCACGCCGCCGGACTTCCCGCTCAGAAGCTCGAGATCCTCGGGCGAATCCGAGAAGATGCAGGGCCCCATCGACCCGTCGTCGCCGACCTCATGAAGGGTCTGCGCCAGCAGCTTCGCGCGCAGGTCTTTGTGGACCATCGCCACGTTGCCCTTCTTGTCGAGCTTCGTCGTCGCGGCCTCGTACTCCTCCAGCTGCTTTCCGGAGAGGGCTTGGACGAACAGCTCGCACCCCCACTCCGGAACCGTCACCTTTTCCGACCCGCGGTCCTGAGCCACCCTGATCTTGTCCTTCAGCTTCGACATGAGTCATTTCTCCTGTGGTACGGGATGCGCCTACGGCGTCGCTTTAAGCGGGCCAGACGACGAGGCCGCTGATCTTCAGCGTGACCTCGATCGACAGCTTCCCGCTGACCGGGGCCTTGGTCTGGATGTCCGTGATGAACGCCGAGAAAGTCGGGCCCGCGGCGACGGCCGCGGGGAAGTTCAGCTTGAAGTTCTTCAGCGTCCCGGCCTTGTGCGCGGCGATCGCGGCCTTGTGCGTGGTGTCCGCCGGGTCGTAGTTCCCGGAGAACTTCACCTCGCCGCCGTCCACGATCGTGGCGGCGTACTCCTTGGCGGCGGAGCCGTGATGCGTGACGTCCAGGGTCTCCAGCTTCGAGTTGGGGCCGTCCACGTCGCCGAGGTTGGCGAGGTCGGTGAAGACTTCGGGCGTGGCCCCGTCTCCCATCTGCAGCCTGGTGCCCTTCGCGGCGTAGCTCAGTGCGGTCATGTTTCGGTGCCTCTCCTTTGCGTCTTTGGACTTCGCCGCCCGGGGCGGCCGTCAAAACGGTCCCGTCAGTGTCCTTCCTGGTGCCAGATCGTCACGTCCACGGGGACGAAGTCGTGGCGGCCGACGTCGTCGAATGCGTCGGGGACCAGCTGCGCTTCGCAGGCGATGGTTCCGCTGGTCCCGCACGGCCCGCGGTAGCCGCTCAGCTTCTTGACCACCGCCGCGGCCAGCGTCTTGGCCGTCAGGTAGTCGTCGGCGATGCAGTTGATCTGGAAGCGCGGGTGCGGAAGGCCGGCGTCTCCGGAGTGCACCTGCTCCCGCGGACCGCCCAGGCCGAAGTAGGTCAGCGCCGGCGTCTGCGCCTTCGTGGGCAGGCGCAGAGGATAGACCCGCGCCGTGGTCCCGTCTCCGGCGATGGCGGCGATTCCGGGATCACCCGAGATCAGCGCGTAGAGACCTTCCTCCAGGAGCTGGCTCATTCGGCTCCCCACTTCGCCAGGAAGTCCTCGAAGACTTGGATGGAACGGCGGCCGGCCTCCTGGTAGTGCGCGTCGAACGCCTGGCGCAGGAAAGGGATGGCCGCCATGAACTTGGTGCCGAACTCCACCCAGGGCGCGTAGAACGCGGCCAGGACGCCCACGCGGAGATCCCTCCGATTGATGCCCACCTGGACGGTGGCCGCGCCGGGCTTCAACGAAGAGAGCCAGGAGGTGACCTTGCTCTTCAGGTTCCCGGCACGGCGCCGCGGATCCGGAGCCTTGAGAACTGGCGCATTGGCCGCGGCCGCGGCGCGGATCGGCTCCGCGCCGGCCATGGCGGCCGCCTTGACAGCCTGCTCCTGCGCCTCGGCGCTCATGCCGCGCAGGACGCGGCGCAGTTCCGCCACGCCCTCCAGCTCCACGCCGATGACCTCGGTGCTCACTTGACCGGGTCCCCCGTGTCCACGCGCCGGCAGGTCAGCTCCAGATCCCGGTGATGGATTTCGCGCGCCGCGACGGCGGCCTGGATTCCGAAGAGCTGGTCCACGCCGCAGCAGCTCGATGCGTGAGAGACGCGCCAGGTGGGCAGGACGCCGGCGCGGTAGCGGATCACGATCAGCGTGTCCACCTCGTCGATGAACTTCTCCCGGGCGATGCGCTCGCGGCCGCGAGCCGGCTCGATGGCGGCCCAGCAGGTTAACTCGTCCGTCCAGGCGGACGCGCCGCCGGCGGTGTCCTGAACCGCCGAGGGGCTCTGGAGCGTGACGCGGTGCCGCAGTCTGCCGGCGCGGGCCATCAGAGCAGTCCCTCCCAGACGCGATAGGGCGTCAGGATGTTCTTGATTCCGAACGGGATCTCTTCCAGCTTGATCGGAGCGGTCTGCTCGCGGTTCTCGTAGAAGTGGCCGGTGAGCAGCTTGATCGCCAGCTTCAGCTCCTCCGGAACGGAGGCCGCGTCGGCGTAGCCGGAGTGGAACTGGACTTCCACGGCGTTGACGGGGCGGCGCAGGCTTCCCAGGATGGGCCAGATGACGCCGTACTTGAGCGCCACCAAGCCGACGGGTCCACGCGTGTCGGTGACGTAGAAGGAGGCGCTGTAGACGGTGGCGTTGCCGTCCTGGTCGTAGTAGGTGATGGAATCGATGGACGAGATGGGCGCGGCCGGGATCAGCAGCTCCTTGACCGGCGGGAAGCGGTCCAGAAGGAGCTTCTCCACGCGCGGCATGAGCCTGCGGCCGGTGAAGGACTCCACCATGCGGCGCGCCGCCAGCGCCAGGCCGGTCAGGAGCGCGTCGTCGTCGGTGATGTCCACGCGCAGGTGCGCCTTGACATCGCTGAGAGCGACTGGCTCCGCGGCTACGTCCGTCACCAGGGCGAAGCGCGTCTCGTCCTGGTAGTTGTTGATGTGGCCGCGAAGAAAGGTCATGTCTGGCTCCGATTCCCGTTTGGGCGATCGTTCACAGGGTCAGGCTGGGGCCGCCGCCGAACCGCGCGACGGCCCCAGCCATCTCCTTCATGTCGTCAGGCCGCCGGCTTGGCGTTCGGCTCGGTCACGACGACCGCGCCGGAGAGCGCGCCGGTGGTGGTTCCCGCCGCGGTCATCACCACGCGCACGTAGCGCTTCAGGCCCTTGTAGCCGACCTTCTGCACGGCGTTGGCGCCGGGAGCCGCGGAGATGGCGGTGAACGCCCCCTCCAAGTCGCCCGCGGCCACGTCCGCCTGGTCGGAGCCGTCCGCCAGGTCGCCCTCCTGCAGCGTCGGGGTGTGCATGCCATCCGTCCACGCGCCGAAGTGCACCACCGCCAACGCCGACTTCGCGCCCTGCAGGTCCACCAGGGCCCCGTTCTCCGAGGCGGTGCGTGCCTTCGGCGCCAGCGACTCCGCCAGCGACAGGTTGTTCTTGAGGTCTCTCAGTCCCATCTTGTTTGTCTCCTTCCTTCAGGATCTTCGGCCCGTGGGCCGTCCGCGTCGGACCGTCAGGCCCCGGGACCGCCGCCGCGCGGCGGCCCCGGGGCGTCGGATCAGGCCGAGAAGTTCGCCAGCTTGATCGCGTCGAAGTTCGCCACGTCGCCGCCGACGCGCTTCGTCGAGTACAGGCCGACGTACGGCTTCTGCGTGAACGGATCGCGCAGCATCCGCATGCCCGTGGCGTGATCGACGATCTGGTAGGCCTCCGCCCAGTTCGCCAGCGCCATGGACAGGCTCGCCGTGCCCGCCACCAGCTCGGGCATGTCGGCCCAGCGATCCACGGGGAAGCCGAGGATCTCGAAGCCGGGACGGCTGGTCAGGTCCGAGGAGATCTGGACCTGGTAGTGGCCGTAGCTGTCCTTGAGCTGACGCGCCTTCGCCAGCGTGGTGCGGGTCATCGCCCACGACGCGCCGGCCAGGTACGCCTCCTTCATGGCGCCCATCAGCGAGATGAAGATGTCCGCGCCGGCCGGGTCCGCGGCGAACGCGCCGTTGACGCCGGTCTTGAACTGCTCGATGACGCCGAAGTTCGCCTTGGCCGGCTTGCCGCTCGCGTAGGTGAGAAAGCCGCGCGGCTTGCCGACGCCGTTGCCGTTGACGAACGCGGCGTTCTCATCGCGGCCGTAGCGGTCGGCGATCTTCTTCGACAGCCACTCTTCGAGGTCCATGTCCGCGTCGTCGATGTCCTGCTGGGAGATCAGCGGGAAGGCCCAGGCCTCGTGGACCGGGATCTCGTAGGGCACCGGCACCTGCGGCGTGGTGGTCGCGGAGCGGACGGAGGTCTCCGCGGTCCAGCCGCCCAGCGTCGCCTGGTCGATGTCGCGCCGGATCTGGATGCGGTCGCGCACGGTGGAGCGCACCGCGGCGCGCTGGCGCAGCGGCGAGGTCTCGTAGATGAACGAGATGATGCGGTCCTGCAGGTCCACCGGCACCAGGTAGCCGCCCGACGGATCGGACCCGACGGTCAGCGCGGCCTTGAAGGCGTGGTCCATCCCGAGCACCGCGCCGTCCCCGCCGCGCATCCAGGCCTCGAACGCCGGCTTGTAGAAGGCCTGGTAGTCCTCCACGGAGAAGCGCGCGTGCTTGCCGCCCGTGGCCAGCGCGACGCGCCGGTTGAAGACGGTGACCTGCTTCTGCAGCGAGGCCATGTCCTTGGCGTCCGTCACCCCCATGGCGCCGAGGCGGTTCATCTTGCGCTCGATCTCGTCGTAGCGCTTCTGCGCGGACTCCACCCGGTCGATCGTCTCCGCGTTGAGCTTATCCACCTTGGCCTGCAGCTCCGTGGTGACGTGACCCAGCTTCGCGCGCTCGGCGTCGGCCGCGGCCTGGGCCTTCTTGTACTCCTCGTTGGACTTCTTCGCCGCCTCAAGGGCGGCCTTCAGTTCGGCATCCATGATCTGGTGCTCCTCCTTAGTCCTTCATCGCGGCGACGAACTCTCGGAGCGCTTCGAGCGTCTCCTGGTCCGCGCCGTCCGTCGCCGGCGCCGGCTGCGCGGCCTCCGTCTCGGAGGTCTGCGCCGGCTTGAACGCCAGCGAGGCGATCTCCTTCGCCTTGCTGTTCGAGAGGCCGGCCCCGTCCCGGAGCAGCGCCTCCAAATCCCTGACCGTGCCGCAGGCGGTCGCGTCGCCGCCCTGGCGCGCCCCCTTCATCAAAAGGCGGCTCAGCGTGGTGTCGAAAGTGGCCACGCGATCCGCCATCCCCTGCTTGACGGCGTCGGCCGCCATGACCATGCGGCCCTCGCCGAAGCCGCCGCGCACGGAGGCCTGGCTCACGCCGCGGCCGCGGGCCACGGCCTTGACGAACATGTCGTAGTAGCCGTCCACCTGCTCCTGGATCGCCGCGCGCGCCTCGGCGCCGAGGGGCTCGTAGGGGTTGCCCTCGGTCTTGTACTTGCCGGCCTGGATGAAGGTGGTCTTGACGCCGGCCTGCTCCATGCGCTTCGACACGTCGTCGTGCATCATGTACACGCCGATGCTCCCGACCTGGCCGGACGGCACGACCGCCATCTCGTTGGCCGCGCAGGCCAGCCAGTACGCCGCGGAGGCCGCCAACGAGTTGACGCTGGCGACGACGCGCTTGCTGTCGCGCGCCGCCATGACGGCGTCGAAGAGCTCCTGGACGCCGAAAACGCTGCCTCCTGGCGAGTCGATGTCCAGCAGGATGGACTTCACCTGCGGGTCCTTGATCGCCTGGTCGATCTGCCGGGAGAGCAGCTCGGTGGAGGTTCCGCCGGGCCCGCTGATGTTGTCCACCAGGTTGATCTTCTGGGAGATGACGCCCTGGATGGGGATCACGGCCACGGAGCCCACGCGGATCAGCGGCCGCGGATCGCTGGAGCCGAACTGGTCCTCCACGGCCTGGGCCGTGAGCGGGCCGGTGACGTCCACGCGCGCGAGAAAGGCCTCCACGTCGGCCAGCTTGGCCGGGAGCATCGCCCACGGCGTGGACAGCATGGCGCGCATCACGCGCGGGTGCGTTTTCATGATCCCTCCTCGGGGATGCCGGGGCTCATGGGCTCCGGCTTAGTCTCCGGCGGCTCGGCCGGCTCGCCGGGATCCGCGGGATCCGGCTCCTGCTCGCCCACCAGGCCCAGGTTCAGCGGGCGGTAGTGGTCGTCGCCGCCCTCGAACGGGTTCAAGTCCTCCTGCTCGCGGATCTCGTTGATGGACTTGATGCCGTTCTGCAGGGAGATCTGATGCGTCTGGAAGCGCTTGAGGGGATCGCCGCGCAGGTGCGCGTCGATGACGTGCTTGACGAAGAAGCGCTTGTCGCCGGGAGCCGTCATTAGGTCCTTCTTGAGGCGCTGCTCCCAGCGCACGCACCACGGCAGGAGCGTGGAGGTGACGTGGTCCAACGCCATCTGCTCCACGTTGTTGTTGGTGGCGCGGTCCAGGTGGCCGATCTTGTGCGGCCCCACGCGGAAGAAGCGCGCGATGTCCTCCAACTGGAACTTGCGGCCGTCTAGGAACTGCATCTCGGCCGCGGTCAGGCCGATCTTGACCACGTCCAGCCCCTCCTCCAGGATCGCCGGCTTGGCGTAGCGGCCCGGGCCGCCGTAGATGTCGATCCAGGAGTTGCGCAGACGCTCCGCGGCCTGGACGGAAAGCTCCTTCGGGTGCTTCAGGGCCACGCGGTTGACGCCGCCGTCGCGGAAGGCCTCGGCGCCGAAGCCCTCCTGGGCGTCCGCCATGCCGATGGCGTTCTTGGCGTACTCGATCACGCTCAGTCCCGTGTAGCCGTTGGCACCCAGGCCGCGGATGTGATGGATGTCCTTGGCGGCGTAGACGATGGGCGGACCGCCCAGAGGACGCTGGACGGAGTACACCAGGCGGCCGTCCTGGTTGAGCTTGGGCGTGACGTGGTCCGGATGGAACGGCAGGAGCTCATCGACGCGGCCGCGGACGGTGGCCTTCAGCGCGTACGAGTTGCCGCGGAGGAGGAGGAACATCTGCTGCATCTCGCGGTACTCCATCGAGGTCTGCCACTCGTTGGGGTTCTGAAGGACGTCGTAGAGCGGGTGCTCCGGCGCGAACTGGCGCCCGCGCGGCTTGAGCTGCTCGTAGACGTTCAACGGCATGGCGGCGATGTCCTCGGCGATCACCTTGACGCAGGCGAACACGGCGCTGGCGCGCATGGCTGAGTCGGTGGTGATCCGGTGCCCGGTGAGGGCGCGCGTCCCGGCGCGCAGCTCGCGCGCCAAGTCGGCCGGGGAGGTGACCGCGGAGCCTTCCATGTTCGAGTCCGCGAACGGATGCATGATCCAGTCGGCGGCGGCGCGCACGCGCCCCAGGAAACCGCCTGATTTTTGAGCGATGGCGGTCATAGCCTGGTCAGCCCCCTCGTCTCGTAGATGCTCGGCCCGGCGGAACCTTCCTTGCGCACCGCGCGGTCCAGCGCCATGATGGTCGCCACGATGCCGTCGATCTTGTTCGCGCTTTTGGACTTGTCCGGCTTGATGTTTCCGGCAGGATCCTGGTGCACGATGACGTTGTCCGCCATCCAGCGCATGATGGGATGACCGCCGTGGTGGAACTGCTTGCTCAAGATGAGGCGAATGAGCTCCTTGGACGGAGCGGACATGCTTCCGAAGCCCTGGCCGAAGGGGACGATCTGCAGTCCCAGCTCCTGGAGGTCCGTGGAGATCTTCTGGGCGCCCCAGCGGTCGTAGGCCACCTCGAGCAGGCGGAACTCGGCCATGAGCTGCTCGATGTCGCGGACGATGAAGTCGAAGTCGATGATGTTGCCCGGCGTGGTGCGGACCAGGCCTTGCTTGATCCAAAGGTCGTAGCGCACGCCGCCCTTGCAGCGCTCCTCCACGTTCTCCTCCGGGATCCAGAAGAAGGGCAGGTTCTTGAAGGTCGTGACGAAACCATGCGGCGTCTCGATCCGCTTGGGGAAGATGAGGTCCAGGGCGGCGATGTCGATCGAGCTCGCCAAGTCCAAGCCGCCGTAGCATTCCCCGCCGGCCAGCGCCTCGCGCATGCTCTGGTACGGAACGTCGCCGGCCGTGTCGTCCCAGGACTTCATGGGGATCCAGCGCGTCTCCTGGGAGGTCCACTGGTTCAAGTGGAGGCGGCGGAAGGTGTTCTCGAACGCGGGATTGTTGATGGCGCGCTGGCAGGCCTCGGCCAGGTACTTCTCGCTGATGGAGACGCCCAGGTTGGGGTTTGCCTTGGCCCAGGTCGCGGGAGACTTCCAGTCGTCCTCTTCGGTGGCGCCGTAGATGATCGGGTAGAACTCCGCATCCTCGAAGATGCCCTGCGCCACTTTGCGGGCGTATTCGTGCATCTCCCAGCAGATGCTGTTCCGGTCGAAGCCGGCCGTGGTGATGGCGATGACCATCGGCTGCTTGCGCGAGCCCGTCGAGGTCACCAGGACGTCCCACAAGTCGCGATTGGGCTGAGTGTGTAGCTCGTCGAACAGTATCCCGTGGCTGTTGAATCCGTGCTTGGTGTCGCCGTCCGCGCTCAGGACCTTGTAGGAGGCGCCGAGCGCGTGGACCACGACGGCGCGGCGGAACACCTTGCAGCGGGTGCGGAGCTCGGGGCTGGCCTTGACCATGCCGGCCGCGGTCTCAAAGACGATGGCGGCCTGCTGGACGTCGCCGGCGGCCGAGTAGACCTCCGCGCCCATCTCGCGGTCGGCGCTGGTCAGGAAGAGTCCCTCTCCGGCGATCCAAGTGCTCTTCCCGTTCTTGCGCGGGATCTCTTTGTAAACGGTGCGGAAGACGCGCGTGCCGTCGGCGCGCTTCCAGCCGAAGACGTTGCGGGTGTGGTATTCCTGCCAGAGATCTAGCTCCATCGGCCGGCCGGCCCATTCTCCCTTCGTGTGCACCAGGTAGCGGGCGAAGAATTGGACCACGCGATCCGCGGCCGCGGCGTCGTAATAGCTGTCGGCCGCGCGCAGCTTCATGAAGACGTCGGCGCCGATGGTCAGGCCACGGTTGATGCCCGCGAAGCGCGGATCCTCGAACGGCGCCAGGACGGGAGCGGGCGCTACTGCCGGCGCCGGCGCCTCGGGCTTGGCCGCCTTGGGCGCCTTAGTTGACCGCGCGCGCGCCATTGGCGGGACCTCCGGACTGCGGGAAGCCGAAGAAGTCATCGTCGGGGCGCTTCGGCGGCAGCGCCTCGACGCGCATGCGCGCGCGCGCCGCCGGGGTGAAGCCGAACTCCGCGGCCAGCTTCAAGAACTTGTCCAGGTAGGTGTTGGCGATGCCGATCTGCGGGATCTGCTGGGAGTAGCCCTGCGGCGTCTTGAACTCCATCGCCAACGGCAGCTCCAGCGCGTTCGGCTGCGCCGGCTTCTCCGCGGCGTCGATCTGGCGCTGCACGAGCTGCTCTGCCTTGCGCCAGCGGCTGTAGGCCAGGCAAAGAGCGCCCAAACTGGCGTGATCCACCTCGGAAAACAGTCCCTGGGCCGTCAGTTGTGGCGCCACCTGTCGCCAGAGGGCCTGCGCGATGGTGTCCAGCCACTCTGGGGGGTTGGCGTCCGTCACCGGGTCGAACCGCGGCTCCTGCCCGGTGTTGGCTCGCTTGCTGAGGTTTCCCTCCAGCTTTCGGAGCGCCTCGGGCTTCGGTTTGCGTCCGCGGCTCATTCGCGCCCCTCTGGGCTGGGGTTTTTTCCGACACCCCCCCCCTCCTGAATTTCGCGGCCGTGCGTTTTGGGGCAGGGGGCGGTCCCAGACGGATTAAGGCCGAAGGATTTCACCCCCCCTAGCGGGGCGGCGGCCGCGCCGCGGTCCTTCTGCGCGGTCTCACGAACGGCGGCCATGACGGAGGCCGGGTCAAGGTCGCGCGCTTCGATCCCGGTCTTTCGGGAATGGCAGGTCTTGCACAGCCCCTGAAGGTTGTCGTCATGGTTGGAACCGCCACGCTCCAGCGGGAGAATGTGATCCACCTCGGAACTGAGAGCCTGGAAGCAGCCGCGGCAGACCGGGTCGCGGGCCAGGATGCGCAAGCGGCGCTTCTCCCAGTCGGCAGGGTAGCCTCGCTCGGCTCGGGAACCTTTCAGCTGGTACGCGACGCGACCCTGCTGCGGAGCGCAGGGCTCACAGAAGCCGTGAGCCACGGCACGGTTCGGGCAGCCGGGCGTCCTGCAGCCGGGCGCTGGGCGCTTCGGCATGATCAGGGCCGCCCCAAGGTGAGCGACGGAGATTTTCCGTCACGCTCGACCTGGTCGCATACCAGTTGACGAGTCCCCGCGGTGGCGCGGGGAAAAGCGATGCCGGCCCCGCGGGTCCGCATCCCGCGAGGCCGGCTGGACATTGAGCACCTGGGCAGACGCTCAAAATGAAAGTGGGCGATGTTCATCGTGTTCGATGAGCACCACCCAGGCGCTTTCAAGTTGACGCTCGGACGGGTGTCCAGCCCGTGTCGAACGTTGCGATTTAGCGATTACTTCATGTCATCAGCTTAACAGGTCAATGGCCTGACCAAGAAGTCTAATTCCGTCTAATTTCGTCTAATCTTGATTTCTCAGACGGGCGAGAGGTGTTCAGCAGGTCGGGAGCATGCTGTTTCACGAACTGGTAAACGCGCGCACGGCTGTAGCCGTAGCGCTTGCCGACTCGCTTCACGGCCTCCTTCGCCTGCATCCGCTTCTTGTTCGAATTGATGTGCTGCGTCACCAACTGGCGGTACATCTCGACGATGGCCTGCTCAGTCTTCTCTTTCATGGTCGTTGTTTCCGGATGCGGGTTGGAATCCTACCGGCTTGATCTCGCATGCCTTGACTCCGTCGAAGGTGAAGTCGTGCTGATGGCAGATGGGGATCGTCACGATTCCATCTCCAGCCGCGCGGAGTACGACGCTCCAGCCGCGCGGCAGCTCGGCCTCCGGCGGCTGAGCCGTCGGGAACTCGAACTCATGCTTCATCAGCGCGGTGTGGCCGCAGCCCGGGAACGCGCAGATCCGGTGATAGGTCACAAGCATGTGATCAGGCCGCCTTGGGCGCGCTCTTCTCGCCCGGGAACTCGTTCCATTCGCGGCCGAAGAGCTTGCGGCCAGCGAGCTGCTTTCCAAGGCGGCGCATCGGGAAGGCGCCGCCGGGCTCCACGTCCGGGTATCCGCGGCGCAACCACTCCTCGCCGTTCAGCGGAGCCCACTCGCCCCATTGCTTGAAGAAGAACGCGATTCCGCGCGACTGACATTGGTCGCGGATGTCACGGATCCATTGAGGGTGCGTGGGACGCGCCTTGTCCCCGCTCTCGCCGCCGACGATGACCCAATCCATTTTCGGCAGCAGATCGTCATAGCGCCCGAGATCCACCCGGCCGAGCAGCGGCTCCATGCTGACTCCGTGGACGGCCGCCGGCACTTTGAGCAGGTCGGGGATGCGACCGTCAGCCTGCTCCTGGTTCTCGGCCGTCGTCATGGCCCAAACATGCCGAGGCCAAGCGCTCGACCAATGCGACGGCGCCAGCGTAGTCATCTTTCCCGGACGCTTGGTGAGAAGAATCCAGGTCAACGCCGGAGTCCGCTCGACCAGGTCGAAGAGCGCGGCACGCGGACCGTCCAAATCGCGCCGGTCCTCGAACACGTCGCCCATGGACGCGCAGAAGACTCTGAAAGGCTTGCCCGCCACGGCCGCCTTGGCGTTCCACTTCAGCGGCTCCATCCAATGCTTCTCGCCGAAGAATCGCCGCTCGCTGATCCGGCCCCAGAGCTTCCTGTGCCCGTATTTCGAGCTATCTCTCTCGGCGTAGCAATTGGCGCAAGCAGGGGACACTTTCTCGCAGCCCCACCACGGATTGAAAGTCGCGTGGGTCCACTGAATACCGGTCTCAGCTCCCATGTCGGCGCTCCTTCGCTTGTTCTTTTCTGACGGCGGCGATTGCGGACTCGTGATCCGCCGGGTCCGTGCTCGTGTCGTTGATCACCGCTTTTTGCTCCCATCGTAGCCGCATCCGGGGAAACAACCGGCGTTCGGTTCGTATTTCATTGATGTCCTCCAGGGTTTTCAAGGCTCTTCATACGACGCGGACTCGAATTCGTGATCGTCTTCTCCGGCGGCGCGGTCGGCGCCCGTCTTCGCGTACACCTTGCTGAGAAGTTTGGAACTTGCGATAGGAGCGCCGGTCCCCAGGTTCAACTTGTAGTCATCGCGGACAACCGCCAGGTCCGAAGCGTGGATGGCCAGGCCTCCTGGCTTTCCGGCGGAGATGGCGACGCGGTACGCGGCGAGCGCGATCGGCCTGATGTGGGCGATGAAGACTTCGCGCTCTTTGACCTGGTCGGCCTCTTTTTTCCGCTTGTCCCAGAACGGTCCCAGCTCGGCGTTGAAGCGGTGAACCAGCCAGAAGGCTTTTCCGCGCTCCGCCGAGGTATAGAGCGCGCCGTCCGCGAGCTCAAGGGCGTGGATCTTCAAGACGCGCTCCTCTCCGAAGCGCTTCATCAGCAGCCAGCGGTCGTGGAGCTTGATCTCGAAATGGGTCACGCCGCGGCCTCCCGCACCGAAGAGATCAGCGCCGACTCCGTCGCGGCCGCGGCCGCAGACGGCGCGCCGCGTTCGCTGCGTGTGTCCCAGGCCCGTGACGCCGCCGCGCGAAGCGACCAGTTGGTGACGCCTCCGTGCTCCAGGTCCCTGACATACGATTCCAGCCAGCAGTTTGCGGCCCGGTCGTCGCCGTTGAAGGCGCCAAGAAGCAGGCGAGCTTGAGGCTCAACAACCGGCCACTGAGCGGCGTCCCAGGCGCGGTCGTCCATCTCCACGCCCTTGAGCAACTTGTAGGCGCAGACCACGTGCTGGACCGGCGTGCGCGCCTGGTACGGGTCGCCCGCGGGCGGACCATCTACGACCACGCTGTCCTCGCGTGCCGGCGGCGCGTCGATGGGGTCCTTCCAGCGCTCGTCGCGCAGGTAGTTGGCCGGGCGCGGGATGAAGCTCAGCGTCTTCTTGGCCATGTGGGCGGACCATGGCGGCGCCGCGCGGCGGGCGCGCAGGTCCGCCAGGATCACATTCTGCAGCTCCGGGTCCGGCTTCAGGAGCGCCCAGGAGCGCTCGGCCGCCTTCCGGTTGGTCGGGTTGGGGTAGAGCTGCCAGAAGGCGTCGAAGCCCACCAGGTCCTCCGGCGACGGCGCGCCTCTGGGCCGCTTGCCAGGGGATGCCCCGCCGTCCGCTCCGCCCCCCGGAGGGGGCGTAGGGGGTGGTGGTTGGGTTACGCTGGGCTGAGCTGCGCTGCGTTGAGATGAGGTAAGTTGAGTTGAGTTGTAGGAAACAGGAGCGCTTTTTGCAGTTGAGACAGACCCCGTTTTTTTAGTGGGTTGTCCTAAATTTTCCGGCTCCGGAGCCCCATCTGTCTGATTTTCGCCATCAGGAGCGCCTTCCAGGCGCCTGGCGGACAGCGGGAAGCCCAGCGCCTCATCCGCCTGGGCCTGGGTGATCAGCTGGCGCTTGACCGCCGCCTCCAGGACCTTCTGGGCCTCCTCAAGGCGCCCGTAGCGCAGGAAGATCTCCGCCAGAAGGCGCGGATTACGGGTCCTGAAGCGCGTGTTCAGGTAGCGGCCGGCGTAGTCCGGCCAGTCGTGCACCCGGTATTGCTCTTTGTCGATGAAACCTGCCTCACGGGCGGCCGCCACGAAGCCGCGTCCGAAAAGGACGTCGATCCGGCTCTCCGGGTGCTTGTCCAGGTAGCCGCTGGGCGCGTACTTCATGCACCAGTACCAGAAGCGGTGGAGCTTGCCCAGGGCGCTATCCACGTCAATGGACATGGCCGCCATCAGGTCCAGCGTCTTTGGATGGCCCACGAGTTCCTCGTGGCTCTCGATGTAGCTCACCGGGCCTCCGGCGCCGCAGCCGCGGCGACCGCCGGGACCACATCTCGGCAAGTGATGGCCGTGAAGGCGCCCGCGGCGAAGATGGCCAGGGCCGCTAGGAAGGAGAGGAACCACCAGGGGCGGCCTCCGGCCTCGTCGTCGCCGCCGGAGGAAGTGCATCGCTCTTGGGACGGCCGGAGTCCAGTGTTGCGCTTCGTCATCGCTCATCCGCCTTCGCCTGCTGGGACTCAGGCGTCCAACCGTTCGGATGGCGCGCGCGGAGCTTGGCGACATTGGCGTCCAGGACCTCGCGCGTGTCGATCCCGAGCGCGGCGGCCAGGTACTCGAGATACCAGTGGACGTCGCCCATCTCCTTGATCAGCTTCTCGCGGACCTGGCCCAGCGGGACGCCGTGGAAGTTGATCTTCTTGACGAGGTCGGCGACCT
>JAEHJW020000958.1_pt1 | contig 24132 bp, 30 predicted proteins | sample 9271431 | NCBI WGS metagenome assembly JAEHJW02 | reverse complement strand
ATGGAAGACACATCACCCGCGAGGGAATATTTTGTTGGAACAATAGTTAATAAACAACCGGATAAAGATGGAAAATTAGATAGATGTTACGGCCATGTAAGAGTAAACAACAAAATATACTATTTTTATTTTATTGAAAGTGAGAAAAACAAACATATAAACATTAATGATATTGTAAGTGGAAATACATTTAAAATATCATTATATCAAAATAAAGCAGATATAAAAGACACAAGATTAAGGGCTAGCCTAGTTGATATTGTAAATAAACAACAAAATATTACCACAACGGAAAAAGCAACATACATTAATAGTGTTCTTAATAGTATTTTTGAAAGTGCATTTTCCGAAAGTCCAATTGCTCCTGATGAATTTGAAGATCAAGTATTTCAACTTCTCAGACTATTAGGCATTGAAAAACTATATTCGTATCCTAAAGCCAATCAAGGAGGCAAGGCAGACGGAGTTTTTAGTGTTAAAAATCTTGTTGTTTTATATGATTGTACACTATGCAAAGATTGTGTTGGCAACAAAGACTATAACAAAACCGGTCAAATACTCGCATATGAATCACTACTCAAAAACGACAAGATAGATTTGCCAGCTCACAATAAAAGTAATATAGGTTTAGACATATCACGTATTCTCAATAGACAGGTTTGGGTAATAACACGCACAGAGATAGATTTAAAAGAATATAACCGCACAACAATAGAAAATAGCACCGAGATTACAACCAAGAATGTTACCATTCAACAGATCATCGAAGTCCTCTATCACCGTATCAACGACAAATCTTTTGATTATAATAAACTTGAACAAGCTTTATTAAATATTTAACACGAAACATAATTAACAGTAGTTATACCATGTTTTTTAAAAACATGGTATAACCAGAACCGGCCCCACCCAAATTATTCGGGCAAAGCCCATAGACCGCCTCACAGAGAAAACTAACTCCATCCTCACCAACCAAAACTTGACTTTCAAACTCTAACTAGGTATTTTCATTAGGCATTTAATCAGAATAACCGCGTAGTTGGCATATCAAACAATTGTTTTTGATCCTACATGGTGGATTTTTAAAAACTATAAAAGTTCTATAGTTTTTTCTTGACGGGAAATAACCTCTTTGCTATATTGAATCAGCTAGTTATCAACATTAAACCCTCAAGGGAGCAGCCATCATGCCGGAAACAATGGAAGGCCTCAAAGCCTCGATTGAAAAGATTGTCAGAAGCCGTTTTCCTGAATCCTACTTAGGCATGACCTTATCAACCCTTGGCGGCCCAAGCCAACCCTCATTAGGCGCACACTTTGCGTTAGGCAAAGATAAGGACGCATGGCCGAGTCACATCATCCACAACGACCCCGGCCATACAGTATTCCTTGTTCACACAAAAGCCGACGAACAGGGCAACATAAACAACCTTGAACTAACCAGCAATATTCACGGTTATATGGATAAAAAAACCTACAAATCCGACAAAGCCAATTGGCGCGACATTAAAAAACCTACCAATATTGCCGGAATAGAAAAAAATCTTATCAAATACTTTGACCGTATGAAGGAAATACATGTAGAGCAGACAAGGCATCTTGAACCGCCGCCACAACCAGAACCAGAGCAAAAAACATATATATGGGAAAATTGCCGCACCCCCGGAGTGCAGGTTGTTGGTATCGGTACTAGCCGACAGGAGGCATTTAGCAGACTAACCCCGGATAACCGCAATCTGGTAACATTTGCTGATTCATGGAAAGAATATCCCAACAACACCAAAATGTTTCGGCATAATATGGTTTTTCAAAGGCAAGGTATGGAAAACCACATCATTTTAGAAGGAGAACAAGAAACATTACAACCACAACCAACCGAGCAAATTACCCCGGAACAACTTGCCAACAAATATGTCACGGTAAACATGATCGACAAAAGAACTCTACTTGCTACAATTGAAGAATATCCAGATACACCATTAAAGTCTGAAAGGCTTGCGTCAATTTATGCATATCTTTCCCGCGAGGAAGCTAACATACTTGGCAACTTTAGCAACCAGCACGACGAGTTTTATATAACCCTCATGGTTGTAGACAAAAACCTCCCACTTGATAAACAAGTACCAAGAGATATCAAAGACATATCAAGAGAAATACAGACTAACACTCACCAACCATCCTCAAGGGAGCGCAATATGCAAGTTTTGAGTTCAAATCAAAATGAAAATCAATTTTCCGATATAGAAGATGTTATAAAATCATACGGATTAAAATTAACAGTTGATTATATCTTAAAACAGCATGGAATTCCTGAATATGCCCAAAATGACACAGATGCATTCACGGACTTCTGCCGTCAGGCACAATATGGCGGGATGAAACTTGATGAAAAGGTTGTAGAATGGGCCAATCAAGGTGAAATTCAGCACAATGAGATTAAACTCGATGCTGCGTTTTTTGAAGAAGCATTTACCGATCCAGAGACAAATAGACCATACCATATCCCCGGCAATATTCGCCAATTATCCGAAAGGCTTTGTAAAGACAACAACATTAAAGGAACTTCTGATCCAATGTATATTGTCAACGTCACAGCATATGAACTTGGATTAGGTGACGGCCAAAGCAATTTTGTCCCGGTAAGATCAACCACCGAGGAAAACCTTGACAGGCTAACCAACCGCATAAACTCTGCATATCGAAACAACATCATTGATCCATCAAACACCCGCGCAGAAGTATATAGACTATGTAAACCATTTGTTATGTCACCAGAAGAAATAAGAGCCACCACAGAACTGAAATACATTGTTGAAACATACCCCGACAAAGAAAACTACCGTGGAGGGCCACCAGAAAACCGCCCAAAAGTTACTTATGGCTTTTACGATAAAACCGATATAGAAACATTTTTTAAAGAACGCCGCAGACAAGGCAATTGGAGTGGATATTCAATCTCTGAAAACACACTACAAGACAAGCGCACCACACGACAGATGATGGAATATTATTTAAAAGAAGCTGATATAAACAGTCAGGCAGCGTTTAAAGAAGAATCAAAGGGTGATATGTGCGACATGTATCAGCTAAGATTGTATAATAATGAATCTAAAAAAAATACATTATTGGCTGATAAAATGGAGGCGTTACTTCCAGAAGCTACCCCGGCGTATTGGGACAATAAAGGCAATATAATTATTTCAGATAACAAACAGGAGTCAATCATGATTGATAAAACACAACCTGCTACAACATCGGATCTAATGACCCAACTGGTTAAAGCCGGTATTAAACCGGAACAAATGGGTAATCACAAATCCGACCTATACGTTGAAGTTAACGACATATCAAAAGCCATCATAAAAGATTATCAATTCAAACAAAATGTGACTACTTTCCGCAGTAATATTGATGGCAAGTTGAACTATGAAATTCCTTTTGCCTACACGCCAGCATGGGATAAAAGCCAAAGAGCCGACACCGAAAAAACCTTCCCCGGCCTCCCGCATCACTGTTATTCTAAAAACGAAGAAACAAGCGAATCAATATTGTTGATACGTGGTGAATCCGGTTACAAACCCGCTCCATATATAGCAGATGTAGCCGCCCACAATAAATCACTTGGAGTTATCCCTTCACAGGAAGAAGCCATGAAGGTAGGTTCAATGTTTGGTTGGAATGTACCCGGAGCAGATCCAAAAGTTCATAGTCAGCTTGACCCTCCAAAGCCACCGCCAGTAGTGCGTAAACCCGAATTGGAGCGAGGCACCCCGCATCTTGGCATAACCCGCCACAATGTAGGTGACAAAGTTTCAATTACACTTGAAAACATGCAAGTCATAATAAACAGCAGTTGTTCCATTAAAGTATATCCCTCAGACAATTACATCAAAAAATGCCGGGAAATCTATGAAGCCAAAACCGAAGGCGTTATTACCCACACATTCCCCCCCGGATATGAAGTCACTGCAAAATTTGGTGAACAGTCATTCCACATGAAAGACAACTTTGTTACCAACCTCACACAAACACAGTCAGTAGGCGAAGAAAATTTTAGCACAATAGAAGAGTGCAGTTCAAGACAACTCACTCAGCAGGAGAAGGAAAGTGCAAAAAGCATGGTACATTATCCGGGTGCATTAATCCCCATACCATCACCACTATTCCCCAACCTTACCCCAACCGAAGCCAAAGAACTCAACGACTTCACCACAGTAGTAAAAACCAGCTACCCCGAAACCAAACCGGAAACCCTTCACCAGCTATGCACCATAGCCAGCGACATGCAGAAGCTCACTATCCAGAATGAAAAAGGCACTTTATCTAACGAGAAGTTTAATACACTTACGGACAATCTTGAAAAGCAGGTTGAAAATCTTATCAAAGACTTCCCCGGCGTTCAGGCTCAATATCACTATGCAACTGAAACCAGAGTTATAATACTCCATATTCCCAATGGATCAAACTATGCAACTTGTACCGTCCCTGAAATTCCCAAAAACAAGCTAACCCTGCCACCGGAGCCAAAAGCCGCCCCTGATCTTTCAGCGGCCAAAAAACGGTAGCCCTTGTTTCACAAACTAAAGTAGTACCGGCAAAGCCCCACAACCGCCGTTGCTTATAAAATAAGTATTATTATCAAAAACCGAGCCTCACAAAAAAAACGTACTCTATCCTCAACCTCATAGGAGCTATTTATGAAATTTGAATTATATGGGGAAAACAAAGTTCACTTAATTCCCGGAGGGTACTACAACCTCAATGAAGACAACAACACAGAACTTATGGTTGTAAAACTCGCACTATTACAAGCCCATATTGACGCTGCAATCGACCAAGTAGCAGAAAGCAGTGAAGAACCAAAATCACTCACCAACGGCAGCGACATCATGAAGCTTGCCGACACCATCTATGCCAAATATCAGCAAGATATTGAATCAGGCAACAAAAAGATGTTTGAGCAGAGTAATGTTTATATCAATAAAGGCTATGACTATATGCATCCGAACGCCAATAAAGAGTCATTCAAACTCGAAATCATACGTGGCAGTGAATATACATTCACAGAAGCACAAAAAGACGGTGCTATATACACTCAAAACTATAACAGCATGGATGAAGTCAAGGCAGCAATGAAAGGTGCATTGCAAAGCTCAGACTGTATCAATATGAATCAAAGCAATCTTGCATTTAGAGTCAATGGCCGAGAGATTAATTCTGAAACATTTGAATTTAAGCCCACTGTCCAACCACTTCCTGAAATTGTAAGGGATACACACCCCCTCGACGGCTGGAAACCCGCAACATGTCGTTCTACCTGCAACATTCAAGGTGCCGAATATGAAAAAATGTATGGGGGTATAGATGGGGCTGTATTGTTTGAAATGACAATTGCCGAACGTGACGGCAAGTACATACCCTATCATGGTTCAATTGCGATGCCTGAATGCGAAACAATCATACAAGCCGCCAAAGCCATTGATACCTATTACAACAAACTTGCGCCGGGGTATAAATACACTGAAACTCAGATGATGCAATTAGAAAATCCTCAACTCTACAAATTTCAAATCAGAGGTTATGAAGAATCACACCCCTATGAATACATGATAGGTTTAGGCACAATAGAAAATCCTAGTTTTCAGACCATTGATAATAACAGTTTTTTCACCGGTAATATGAAATTGGAAACCTCTCGCAGTATTTTGACAAATAAAGCTGATTTTGATGTAAAATCAGATTGTTATAGAGCATGGAATGGTGTCAACGGTATGGGTGATGGATATGGTGGATATTCAGTTTCAGTAACCTCCCTCCCAATCACCAACATAACCCTAGTTCAACAACAAGAACAAACAACGCCATATTCCAAACTTTCCCCAACCGAAGTCAAAGAACTCAACGACTTCACCACAGCCGTAAAAAACAACTACCCCGAAGCCAAACCGCAAAATTTTCACCAGCTATGCACCATAGCCAGCGACATGGCCAAATACACGATGCAAAATGCTAATGGTACTCTGTCAGATGTATCATTTAATGCACTTACAGACGCGCAGGAAAGGCAGATTAAAGACCTGCTTGTCAAAGACCTTCCCGGAGTAAAATGCAGACTCGACTATGCACCACATGGCCCTGCAATTCAACTACGATTGCCAAAAGGCCCACAGGATACATTGTATCCTGTCCCCGAAATATTCAAAAACAAGCTTGTTTTTGATCCCAAATCAACTTCAACAAAGTACATTGGTAATATTTATGAAATCAAAAGCAGTGACAATGATTCTATTCAAATAAAGGTCAACCAACATGATAAATCACGTAAAATAATTAGTGGCGATATTATCAAAGGCCATTTAGAAGGAGCTGTATCACAAACATTTCAATTAAAAACATCCGAATTGTCCCAACCTCACGTTAAGCTTGTCAAAGCCGCCCCTGATCTGTCAACGGCCAAAAAACGGTAACAGGGGTAAGTGCCAAAAGCACAAGCAACCGACTTTGCCTGATTAAAAGAACCCTCTAATTCAGAACAACCGCTTTCCAAAAAAACACACCTGTCAGTAACAGCCGCCAGCGCCTTGTTTTTTTACAAAACATGGCGCTGGTTTCCAACAGGCCGTTGCAGGTTTCAAAATTATTGCTATAATATTTATATAGAAAAACCTTGCAGCTAAATAAAATTTCTGATATGTTTTATATACAAAAAAGTTTTGCTCCCCGGAGGCATACCATGCCGACAGACATAAAAACCAGAGCTGAATACGAAATATCCCCGCCATTCGATAAAGACTACACCGGCCCCCGCTTCAAATATGGCTTTCCCCAAAAATCAGTTTTTCCATACAACAGTCTTGCGTCATGTCCAAACGGCGCAATATACGGGAGTGTTTATAAAAGCACATCTCCGCTGGACGGCGGCATCGGTACCGTAGAATATCCCTTTGAACTCACTGTTTCAGAAGTTAAAGCGTACAAGCTGATCGACTTGCAGCGCACTAAAGAACAACTTGCCGCCGCTGAAAAACCTTTTGATCTATCCGACTATGAAGTTAAACCACTTTTCCAAGGAGCCAATGATATGTCAGACCAACTTGAAACCGCCACCGTCGAAAATACCGACATTTTCAAATCCACTGAACAACAGGTTCACAAAAAGGTTTTGGAAACAGAAAAAACCATTATTGAAAACATCGACACACTTGAATATTATAAGGGCTATGCCAAAGGCATGAATGGATTGATTGAAAAAGTGCAAAAAAATGTGAGTCTTGAACACGTAGTCAATGAAGTGCAGATGCTCACCAATCAATACAATCTGCTTAATGGCAAAAATGACTATTCACCTTCTTATCCAGATAAACAAGAAAATCCCTGTTATTTGCAGGGCCAAATAACAGGGATTACCGAAGGTGTAAAAACACTGCGCGGTATAGATGTTACCAAATACATCGAAAATTACCCGACACCAAAAACGCCAGCTATCCCGGAATATCCACTACTGTCAGAAAAAGAAAACAAAGAATATGTTTCTTATGTTCAGGTTATGCAAAATAACTATCCGACAGCTGATGTTGAAAATCTTACTAAACTTTGTATTATTGCCAATGATATGAAAAAACTTATGATTCAACAAAGTGAAGGTAATTTATCGGAAGATAAATTCAACTCGCTTACAGATAACCAAGAACTGCAAATCAAAAATATCATTAACAAGGATTTTCCCGGTATAAAAGTTAATCTCGACTATGAACCAAGAGGTGCCGCAATAAAATTCGACTTACCACAAGGGCAAAAAAACAATTTGAGCGGTTATGCAGTACCGGAAATTTCATCTAACAAACTTACGCCCAAAAAAACCAAAGAATTTGCCAGCCCGTTTATGACAACTTTATCAAAAAATCAATCTCGTCAATAGAAGGGTAAAATGATGTTGAATGGGTATATGATCCTTATTAAAAAAATACTTGAAGCAAAAAGTGTAGAATTGCATGACCATTCAGTAAAAACATCTAAAATATTAGGTAATTTAATTAATATTGCACATGCAAGTGGTTTTCCAATGGCAATAACCCCGGATGAAGCGGTAATACTAGGTTTATTGCACGATATAGGTAAAGTTTATATAAATGATGTTATTTATTATAAACAGGATTCTTTATCTGAACGTGAATGGGAAACAATTAAATTACATCCTGCGTGGGGTAAACAATTTGTGCAAGGCACAGTCTTTGAAAATTATGGTGAATTTATAATACAACACCACGAAAAAAGCGATGGTAGCGGTTATCCAAATAAACTTAAAAGTGGTTCTATCCATGAAGTTTCTTATTTACTTAATATTGCCGATCAATTAGCCTCATTAATTGAAAACAGACCATATAAAAGGGCGATGAGCGACAAAGCAACCCTTCTCACGGTTGTTATGCAAAATATAGAACCTGTTTTTGGATCTGAAACAAAAAACATAATTGACCGGACTATTGATTGTTTAATAGACATAAATGAATTTAAAATACCTTTAACTACACCTGTTTTCAATGGATTTGAGAAACAGCGCGTTTATGATTTATTTCAACTTTGATTTGCTTTTTTTCAAAAAACTGTTAAAGTTTTGTTTTCTTAAATATAATTATAACCGGAGCATTATATGGAAAACGAAATTTTTATCGATTATGTTTTATTACATGTCGATTCAAAAAAACTTCCTCCACTCAAAATAAAAGACGCTGATTTTTATTTGCATAGTATATGCGAAAAACTTGAATCTAACATTTCTGTATGTGTTGACATAGAAGTGGTTTTTACCGATGGCTTGAAAATATCAGAAAGTTTTACATTAAAAAAATGTGATGCTTTAATAGATAACATCATTAGATATCACTTGGTCGGTATTATAAAATTCAAAGCTGGTCTTGTTGATACTTCAAAAAATATCGGGGCGCTTGCTGGTATTGACACTTCATTTTATCTAAAACTTTTTTATTACTATAGTTTTTTTTATAACACTAAAAAAGAACATACACGTTCAAAAGGTGGTAAGTGTTCTTTGAATGCGGTTGAAAAATTAAAGAACAAATATAACAAATACAAAAAACGTGATCTTTCTAAAATTTATGATTTGAATTGTGCAGTTCAACGATATGAAGGAATCCTAGTTGGACTTGATACTGTTCAAGAAGAAAAAAACAACAAACAAATAAAGTGTTCAACAGAACTTTTGTCTGTTCCAGAAGGAACGGTAAAACATGCTTTTTTAAATGGCGTTCTTGAAGGCATGAACATGACGAACGACATTTAAATCCGTCACTTATTTATACAGGAAAGAGGTTAATATGAGTGCAAAAATATTTAATTATGCTGGTTTTTTGAATGAAGAAGGAATTTCGGGTTCGAGAGTGGATGATATTGCAGAAGCAATGGATAAACTACATTATGCCCTCAGTAAGTGCGATTTTGCAAATCGGAGAAAATTTTTTTCTAAAGACGTAATCACCCGCTTAAAAGAATATGGTAAAGCAACCGGAATGGCAGATGTAACAGACATGGGTAGAAAATCTACCAATTGTTATGTCCCTGTAAAAAAAGAAGGGAATTTTCTTATAGGGTTAAAAATTAAAGATACCCCCGGAACACAATTGATGTGCCAAGAAAAAGCACATGATGGAACACCGATAGCAATGAGTTTTTCATTTTTTCAAGATGCTGCCGCATATTGCATGGAAAAAAATATTGAAATGGGGCTAAGAGCCGATGATGTAACGGCAATTATTAAGTCAAGTGATGCAGCCAAAAATTTACAAGCAGAAGCACTACCACCTACTAAAATAGATGTTTTTCCAGAAGGGAAAATTAATGCATTTTTGCCAGCTTATACACCAAAGGCAGGAGGAACAAAAGCAGAAGAAGAATCTTTAGCGGAGAGATTACAATTTGTACTTGATAAAGTTACACTTGAATTGGTAGGTGAAAAAGTTTCGCGTGGAATGGAAAAGGAAGAAGCATTTAAAGTCCCAATTATAGCAATGGCTGGTGAATTAAGTAGGGAATTACATGAAATTAATAGTGCATCATCAGTCTTAAAAAAAAGTGTTTCAGTGCCAGTAAAAGCCGCAGGGAATTTACATGAAGTTATTCAAGGATATAAAGGACAAATAGCAGGAGAGCCATTAGTAATACAAAAAAAACAAGATGGAGAATACAGAGTACCGGGGCCAGCAGGTAAAGAGGAAGCCGCAGCATATTATACAGATGATAGACAAGATGCAATAGGTACAGCAAAAGCAATGTATGGAGCCGATGCAGTTTTAAAATTCAAAACAGTTGAAGAACATATATCAAAAGAAGATGGAAAGCCAGCAGTGGATGTACCCGTAAAATCAGGAAGATCAAGGCGATAAGGGCGGCACGAAGCCAATATTCCCCCATTGTCTTCTTAGCCAAAAATGGAGCCAGCGATTAATCTCACTGTCTCCATTTTTAACATCAGGGAGAGTCAAAATCATGGAAAAAACAAATACCTCAATGGATATTGATTCATTTTTTATAAAAGCACTTTCAATTGCAGAATTGAATGTCATATCAAATGATGCATTAACTCAGTGGAACAATGATAAAAAATCAGCAGGTATGTTTGAAAAAGACATTATATTAAAAGAGTTTGAAAAAGATGATTATGGTTATTCAAAGGAATTATATATACACGATGATTCAAATAATGATTTTGGAACATATAGAAAATTAACTGCTTATGTTGAAAACAATAAAGTATACGATCTTTTTATCAGTGATGCAGATAATAATGAAGTGTGGACACCCAATATTGAACGTATGAAAGCCGAATTAATAGGTACACAAATATCATCATTAGATAGTCAAAAAAATACCGCCACCCGCGAAGTATGGATACCAACCAGCATGATATCCGACTTTAAACTGCGAGTAACCGACCTCAACAAACGTGCCTCACGTCTTAAATGCGATCCAATTACTTATAACATCACAGATCAAACCGACACTATCCGAATACCAGACGAGCAGGTAGGCGGCTATGTCGAACCCGGATACTGCTATGAAGTAACAAAAGTCAATATTACAGGCACAACACCAATCATTCCCGGCTATCAAGTTGTCGCTAAAATAGACCATGATTCGGAACTTAACACCAATATAATCATGGAATTTGGTAACAATAAGTTACCCGCCGATTTTATGCATAAAGACGGTGATTGCGATCATTGCAATATCAAACGACCCCGCAACAAAACTTATATTCTCCTTGATAAAGAAACCGGAAAACTCAGTCAGGTAGGATCAAGTTGTTTAAAAGACTTTACCGGCCATTCAAATCCTGAAAACGTTTGTAAAATTCAGGAATTTATGGATGATTCAATGGGCGAACTATCCGAATTTGGATCAAGCAAATCAGGATATATAAAGGTAGAACCATTCCTTAATATTGTAGCAGAATGTATGTTGAAATACGGCTATGTATCTGCCAAAAAAGCAGAAGAACAATGTATAATGTCAACAGCAGATGAAGCAATGGAAGTATATAAAAATGACGTTGATAATAAGTTTATTATTTTAGATGAAGCTAAGACATTATCATCAAAAGCCGTTGAATACATCAAATTTTTAGACCGTGACAAATACGACAACTACGCAAATAATATCATATCATTCATAGATAATGGCATGGTAAAAAACAAATATTATCGGATGTTGGCAAGCTCAATAGCATTTTATAACAATGAACAATATAAACTCAATAAGGTTGAGTCCAATAAACATAAAACCTTTATCGGTGAAATAGACACTAAAATCACATTTAATGCCTCACTTGTAAATTATACAACTACTCAAAACGATTTTGGTATTGTGTATATAAATAAATTTAATGACAGTAACGGCAATGATATTATGTGGTTTACAAATTCAGCATCTAATTTGTCACCAGACATTGATTATAAAATAACAGCCACAATTAAAAGTCATAAAATGTACAACGACGAACCTCAAACGGTGATTACCAGACCAAAATTTGAGGCAACTATTGTAATTACTGGTGAAGAGATTGAAGCGGCAAAGTGTTTATCCGATGTAATAGGAGAACACAAAGGCATTATCGCTGTACAACAATATAACAGCTATCATGAAAACACCTATAAAAACGAACCTAAAATTCATGAGGTATATCAATATGGCATGGGAAACGTTGCCGCATATTTAGGTAATGATGATATAAAAGATAATATAAAAAAAACATTAAATGGATTCAATACACATCAAATATTAATTTTAGCACAAACTATGCAAAAAACAGGTTTTGCTGATAATGGATCACTGAAAGAAACAAAGAAATTTTTCAAGATGAATGATTCAGTCGTCAAAAAAATTACTGACATTTACCCTGTAGTCAAACCGGTCAAAACCAAAAGCCGCTGATGCAAGCCGATCCCCATGAATTCTTTTATGCCGGGGAAGTTTCCCGGCATCCTGACAGTCTCAAAATCAAAACCAACTCCGTCCTCACCAACAACCGGCTTACCAAAAAAACTCACCTGTCATTTTCGGTTACACCTATCATTTCCCATTTATTTTTTCCTGTCTCAAAAAAACGGCCTCCATATTTAAGCTACAAAGTCTTTTCTCTAGCTGTTGCAGCTCAGAGTATGCCCAAGCGTTGAAAACGTCTTAAAAGTGGTATAAATTTACCTCAGTGGCTTTTTATCCCCAAAAAGGTCAAAAGTTGCTTTTTGAAACCGTTGAAACCAAGTTGTTGAATATAGATTTGCTTTTATCGTGCCAAGTTTTATAATCTTCATTTTATATTATGGCCGATCATGGTTGAAAAGATGTAATATAGCTTTGCTTGATTTTAAGCCCTGTTTCCCGTATTTGCTCTGTTGTATTTTTTAAATATTTTATTTAAATAAAGTGTTGACAACAAATGCTATGTATTGTAATATGAATTATAAGGTTGATTCAAGAGGTTACAAATATGACAAAGACAACACGCCGCTTAGAAGATACAAGTTGGTTAGCTCAGTCCATTAAGGATAAAATGCGAGTCGAATTTGACAATCAAGGTGCCTCAACTCGTTGGCATTGTCTGCATACTTTTCACATTATTGTAAACGAAGCAGATAATCAGGATAATACTTCTATTTACTATAATAATTATAATGCCAAGCGCAGTATTGTAATTGGTGAAATACCATCCTTGATGAAATATGGTACTGACTTTGATACATATGGGATGCAATGTAAATTAAGGGGATTGGCTGAACAGTATAAAGACGATGATGGACAATACATTGTAAGCGTGTTAACCACTCATGATTTAAATAGTGCTACAATAAAAGATATATCTGAATTATTGTTTCAAATTGGCACACATTAAAATATAGGGGTATATATATGGCATTTTACCAAATCACATTTAAAAACGGCAAAACTCTTGAATTTGCAACATACGAAGTTGCAAACGGTTATGCAATCGGTTTTGGTTTAAATAAACCTATAAAAATCACCGAGGAATAAACAAACCATAATACACCGGAGATTATTATGAAATTCTACATCATGAAAGACGGAGTAACATTTCAAGGCCCATATAAAACATGGATTGCCGCCGCTAGTGAAATAACCGTTTGTGAAAAGTCTGGTCATATAAATTTATCTGTACAGGCTTTTGAATATGCTACCATTAACCGGCAGTTTAAAACCGAATCTGGTAAGCGACTTGTTTTGTCTAAAATAGCAAAGTTGCATTGTTACCATACAGAATGCGCTCCCGAAGATGCAACGGAAGCATGGTGTAAAACACAACAAACATGTTGTGCTAAGTGTCATGAACCATTGTATAAAAAATCTGGACTTGTACAGGTTATTACACCATGAACTCATTCAAAATTACCTATGCAGACGGTAATATTACCATTACCAATATGAACGCCACTATACATGAAGCAACAACCTACTATACAGGCACAAGCTTTAATTTTGGCGATACAGCGGCACATCCACGGGATAAAATGGTTAAAGTGGTATTTGTTCACCAAATCATAAATAACCTGTTTGTAAGTCAAAAGAACATTTTTGCAAATTACAATATATATGATGAAAATGGCACTTGGTTAAACACCTTCCGCGATATGATAGACGTAGAAGAATTTTGTAAACAACACCAACTTGCTATGTTAAATAATGAATTATGATATTTTACCAAATCACATTCATACGCAAAGTTGATAATTAAATGCAACTTAACCTGTAAATTAAGGAGTTTTCAATGGGAACATCGACACCATACAAAACCACACCGATTATAAGATGGTATACAACTTCTGATAAATTTCCACCAGTGGGTAGGCGTATTTTGGTAATTACTAAAATTGGTAAAGATGGAGAGCGGGCTATTGATAGTGATGAATTGTATAAAGGCCGAAAAAATAGCCGTCAAGACCCAAATCTTTATTATTGGTCAAATAATGTTGATTTTGATGATGTATTATATTGGGCTGAAATGCCTAATCTTAATTTCAAATAAAGATGGTTGACTACGTTAATACATGTGTTGTTTTGAATGTTATGGGGCAAATATGCGACTCTCCACCGTCAATAAGGCAATAAGTCAATACGGGTATGAACTTATTAAAATGCCCGGTTATTTTTACTTTTGGCCGTTAACTAATGATATAAAACAACTATATGATGATTCTGTAATGACTAATACTCTTGGAAAAGACCTCAATTTTTGGATTTTGGAACTTGAATATAAAATTAAATGCACTCGGTATTAACATAAGTTTATGGAGAAAATAAGATGAATATAGAGCGCCAGTTAGAGGCAAATCAAGGCCGCAGAATGGCGGCACAAGACCGTTTTCTTGACCGAATAGAACGGCGAGAAGCTGATGCTGAAACCATGATAGGCGAATTGTGCCGAAACGGTAAACCGGTTTTTTATGTATATCCTCAAGGCGGCAAATATCGTGAAGGTACACGCTCCGATCTAGTAAATTTTCTTATTCGCAACAACTATGCATGATGAACATATGTGAAGGAGTAAATGCATATGGCAATGACCTCCATAAATACCGATATCAAAGCATCATAAAAGACACAGGAACAGGCCAGTTAAGCAAATCACAGTGTATCAGGATGATACGAGCGGGAAGGTTACAACGCGCAGGTAAAATTGGTTGTAGATACAACTAATAGAGGTAAATATGGTTAAAATTTATGGTAATTGTATAATAAATGCGTTGACACACACTGTTTTGTAGTGTAATATAAGTTATCAATTAATCAATGAGGTAATTTATGTCATACGCTCAAGCAATGAAACACCATAACAACCACAGACACGACAAAAACCGCCAGCCTATTGTAATGGGTTTTGTTGATACCAACCGTGATTTTCCCTGTTTAGGCAGTGTTTGGTATGAGCCGGGAATGGACGCAGAGCGTGAAGCATTCATTATAAAATGGCGCAGGGAACGAGGCAGAGTTTGTGCCAATTGTGACCAAACCGAAAACCTTGTGCCATATATATTAAATATGAAGCATTGCCCTGCATGTGCATTAAAATACAAACTTTAAAAGATTGCGGTCAATATCAAAATCAATTGTTTTAGGGAAGGTGATTTGTGAATACTCAATGCATAAATTTAACCGAGCAACAAATAAAAAATGAACTTACCGCTATTGGTGATCTTCTTGATATGCGTTATAATGATCTATGCAATAATGCTCCGGCTCTTGCAGGATTAGTACATAGTTATCAGCTTTTAGAACCACATGAAGCAGAGAGAATGCATAATCTTAAAATTGCATTGACGATACAATATGGACACTTGTATACACCTCAAGCGGCACATCAAAGAATTATGGATCAAATCAAAGCCAGAAAATCAAAATCATCTCAAGATAGCGAGGCATAACATCATGCCAAAACTCCCCACATCAGACAGTAAAACCCGTAAAGACCGAGTAGAATACATACGCAACTACATCAATCATGACGGTGTACGTCAATATGTTACACTACTTGACAATGCTATTACCCTTAATGAGCTTCACACCGCTGAAAAACGCGAGTCAGAACTTATACCTGATGAAAAAGACCTCCAGCTTGCCACAAGATATTGCCTATCAGAAGCAGCACATGAAAATGAAGACCGCATACGCAGAGCAGCAAAACAGGCCGACAAAGACCGCATAGCCGCCAAAAAAGCCGATAAACTCACCGCTGCAACAACAGAAAGCGAGGTTTTAAAGGCATATTTGCAATATCCGATGCTACGCGAGGCAATCACCACTGTTTCCGAATCATTCCGACCTGATCTAATCCAGAGCTTTTATCACAACCGAGTAACCCGCATTACCCGTTTTATCATCGGCAACCGTCTTAATGTGCCGGAACCTATATGGGAAGGGAGGGGCAAATACGCCTCAACCAACCATTACAAGCGTCAAGCTTATGAAAACAATCTGCAATTTATCAAACCTTATCACAACAACAACATTTTGAAACCCAACTACCTTGAAATAATTCAGCAACAGGCCGAGGAATACGCTGATCTGGTATTGGAAGGTTTACGGGCTAAACTGGCAGGGAAGCTTGGCCCTGTAATAGACAGGAAGGGAGGCGGCGCGATAGAACCTCACGGCAATGTTGACCGGCACATTATCCGCATAACATTCCCCGACAATTCAGGTTTTACCATTCAATCACAAATTGTTCATGCAGTATCTAAAAACGGTGTATTCTTTTCCCGGCATCCACTAACCTTCCATAACGTCATATTCGAAGACGGCACCCGGATGCAAACACCATCTGCCGACCGGATGCAAAAAGAGTTTGGGATTGATATTACAACCAAGGAATAACTATGTCACTATCCAAAAAACAAATAATGGCTTTATCAGATGCAATGGGTGAAGTACACAGAATGGGATTAGTAAAACGTAGTCATGGGTGGATTGCGGAACGATCCTACAATACATCGCATGATGGAAAAACTATCAAATCGTTAGTCGATAGAGGCTATTTACAATTATACGTTTGTGGCACAGTGGCACATATAACCGATATGGGAATTGAGGCACTTCAATGAAATCAGTGATTAAAATTAATATGAATATAATATTTTAAAATATTTACCTTCAAAAGCTGGTTGTTGAGTATAAAGTCTTAAACTTCAAACCCGTTGTTGGTTGTCTTGTTATCTGCCTTGACGCCTTTTCTCTGGTCATTGGTATTGTATAATCTTTGTTTTATATGGTTATTGTTCTCTGTAGTAATAATTATTATTTTAAATAATATATTGAAAAAAGTTGTTGACACATAAAATGATGTAGTGTAATATCAAACCATAGTTAAGAAGCCACTGACAATATTATTAACACTCAAAAGGAGTAACACCATGAAAAGATCAATCCTTGTATCACTTGTAGCAACACTGATATTTGCTCTTACAGGATGTGGTGGAGGCACAACACCAACCACAACACCAACCACAACACCAACCACAACACCAACTACAACACCAACTACAACACCAACTACAACACCAACTACAACACCAACTACAACACCAACCACAACACCAACCACAACACCAACCACAACACCAACCACAACACCAACCACAACACCAACTTTAACCGCAAAAATAAACTCAGCTTCAATAGCTGATTACGATGCTGTATTGGGCGGGGTATATCACCTCTCAAACCCCGGCACCATAAAAATAAACTACAATGTATCATATTCAACAAATGATGTACATGAAATAATGACTGTTTTGGTTCAATTAAGCAATTCGCAAACCACCACAACACCTTGGAATTTCCCTGTGGGAGCGCAATTTTTGGGACAAACACCTGTTGGAAATAATTCAGGAACTATTTTGCAGACAGTAGCCGACCAAGCAGGTTCAACTATAACTTGGAACGATGCAGCATATCACATGATTGAACCAACTGCTTTTAGTGGAATTGACTATTCAAAGCCGACATTCTTGATTGTAACCATATATGCAGAGGATACTACAATATTACCTGTCCCCGGAGTCCCATCTACCTACGTTTTTTCACAAGTGGCTCTACCAATTACATTAGTGCCATAAATCATTCAAACAACACAAACACAAGAAAGGCCGGGAACCCCCCCGGCCTTTCTCTTTTCACAATAATATATATTTATACATTTTTAAATAATATATTTAAAAAACACTTGACACTTAAATACTCGTAGTGTAAAGTATACATAAAGTTTGAACAAACGGTTTTTTGGAGGAATAAATGAGCGTGGAAATTGCAAAAACCATATTAGAGCAAATAGGCGGCAACCGGTTTATAAAAATGACCGGAGCAAAAAACCTGTTAGCCCACGAAAGCGCATTGAGCTTTAAACTCCCCTCCCGCTTTGCAAAGAACGGCATTAACTACGTTAAAATAACCCTTGATCCGAGTGATACATATATCATGTATTTTGGTAAAATATTCAAACATACAATAACCGACATTGCAACATATACAGATGTTTATTTTGATGGATTGCAAAACATGTTCACCAGAGAAACCGGACTTGACACACATCTTTGATTTTATATTATCAAAAGGACTACTATCATGAATTCACAAACCAAATACGTTCGAATTAAAAAGACCGCCAGCACGTTAAAAGGCAAGAAGGTTAAATACAATGGAGAATTTATTTATCCTAATGGCCGTCACGTTGTATCATTAATTGTAATGAACGGCAGTAACCATGATGCTCATGGTGGATATCCCGCAGAAGTTAATATTGAAGATGTTGATTTTCTTTTTGATGAATCTTTGCGAACAATTGACGACCCTTACAAAATACAGACCATTATTCCTGCTTTTGCCGAATTACAAATAAAGCAAATCAATACTGATATGCTCGATGCCCTAGAAAAAGCCGAAAAATGGGTAGCCATGTATTTAAACCTTCCCGGCCATGAAGCCGCCGCAACAACCATGTTAAACGTAATCCGGCCAGTAATTGCCAAAGCCAAAGGATTTATAACCCCATGAAACCACGCGCAACCGGCAACGGTGTCACACCTGAATGGTTTAAAAACACAATCAAAGAGCTTGTAGATATGTCCAGCATGAACGCCGTATCAAAATCCACCGGTATAGGAATATCGGCAATTTTTCGCTATTTAAAAGGCGAGGGTGAACCCACAACCGGCACAATTCAACGCATAGCCAACTATACCGGCAAAACCTTTACTATTATAATAGTGCCGGAACCGGCACACAGCGACAACGGAGCGTTATTGTCTCTCAAAAAATAACTAATCACCCCATCCACAACACGTTTTACAAATAAACTAATCAGGTATTACCATGCCTTTAAAGGACTCCCCCAATGAAAACAATCATAGACAAAATTCAAAAGCTCCTAGCACTATCCGAATCACCCAATCAGCACGAAGCCGAAGCCGCCGCCCAAAAAGCGCAGGAAATACTTTCAAAATATAACCTCACCATTGATGCAGTGGCACTGGAAGTTAATAACGCCGATGTAATAGATAAAGACCATTTTGAATTTACCGGCAGTATGAAAAAATGGCGGTATGAACTTATGAGGCGTGTTGTTAAATCGGTTGACTGTGATGCAGTATATCATTCAGTTAACAATACCATAACTGCTGCAACCATATATGGCCTTGACCAGAACGTCCAGTGTGCTATATACATCTATAAATATCTTGAAAATACTATCAATAAGTTGAGAAAAACGTATGTAAAGCAGTATAATAAAGATCATAAAACATGGACAGGTGATTCATTAAATCTTAATCAGCGATATCATATTGAAAAATCATACACTCTTGGCATTGTAAAAAGTATCAGTTTGGAACTAGCACAACAGAAAACCAACACACCAGCCACCCCCGGCGCGTTAGTGCCGGTTATCGGCGCACTGATCGAACAAAAAAAGAATGATGATTTTCAAAATCTTCGCACTATCAGAAATAAAAAAACTACACTATATACCACTGCATACAATCAGGGCAAAAAAGACGGTGACGACATTCCAATTCACAAGGGCATAGCTTCCGACGATAGCGACCATCAAGTTGCAATAGGATATTGTTAATATGCAAACCCTTCCCGGACAAATAGCACCCATTAACCCTAACGTACTTATAAATGATATCAGCGTGACTATCATTATAGTAAACATCATGGCCGGATTAATAGGAACAATTTATCTTATGTATGGCAAAAAGACGTTAAATATACCTATGATAATTTGTGGAATATTGCTATGCATTGTGCCATACGTTATAAACAATACACAAATATTAATAATTGCCTGTTTACTGATGCTAGCCGCTCCATATCTGATAAGCAGGTATGTGTAATTGTTGTTTCAAATAATATATCAAATAATTATTGACATACTGCATTATGTAGTGTAATATTTATTTATAGCTTATATAAAATATATTTAGGAGCAACAATAATGAATTTAACCGCCGCTGCACTCGCACCAAAAAGATACATAGCATGGAATGCCAAAACCGGCATGTTTTTTGGACATAATGGTTTAGGTTTTAATCTTGAAAACAAAGAATTGTCCCCAAGGTTATCAGAAACCGAATTACTCTTAGTCCGGTTCAGTTATATAAATGTTGAATGGGCGAGGGCATAGACCCATGAACTTTTTATTATCAATCCCGGCTGTAAAAATACTCCCTACCATCATGATTATTGAAAGTATATGTGCTTCAATCATATATGCATCAAAAGGCATGGAAGGCTTAAAAGGCGCAACATACTGGTTTGCGGGAGCATTAATCACATTTTCAGTCACTTGGATTAAATAGGTAATTTGTATGGACTATCCAATACCATCCATACCAGATGAAATACACAGCACAACACTCACTTTTTTGGAAATGTGTACTTATGGCCTTATCAGAATGGATAACGACGAAAAATGCATAAACGTATATGCCAATAAAATAGGTAAAGATTGTACGTTACGCCAACTTGGTTTTACCGAATCAGAATCATTTAACTTTCTTCAATATTTACAACCGCTTGTTAAAATAGTTGAAAAACGCCGAGGTATCATATATGCTGAATCCAATTCAAATATGCCTTTTTAGTTAATATGTAAAAAAACTACATCATCTAAAAAATAAGTATTGACAGTTTTGTTTATGTTGTGTAAATTTAAAAAAGGGGTTAAACAAAAAAATCAACATGCAGTAAAAAAAATCATACGGAGGATTCACCATGTCTAACAAAAACAAACCAGTCGCAGCAGCAGTACCCGTAAAAAACATTTCCACCACAAAACCAGCAGTACCAACACCGATTGATGCCACACAGGTTGAAGCGGTAAAGCATATTCCGCGAGTACCAAAAGTCAATGCCGGTAACGTCGAATATGATGATGATAAAGTTAATGAAGTTTTGGCTAACTTTGAAAAACTTGCCGCAGAAGCAGAAACCAAAGAAAAGAAAACTAAAGTTCGTGATCCTAACCGCAACATTGCCCGTAACATTGTTGCAAAGCTTTTCCCACATATCAAAGTTCTTATCGAAAAAGGTTACAACAAAAAAGAAATGTACAAAATTTTCACCGCACAGGGAATTGCAATTAACTTTGCCGGTTTTTCATCTGCAATCAACAAAAAGATCAAAGCCGAAGCCGAAGCGGAAGCAGCAGCACAAAAAATTGTTCTTGAACTGGAAGCAACCACGGAGGAACCCAAACCGGAGTTGACCGGGGAGGGGGGAGAGCCAACACCAGAAGAATTGGCCGCAGAAGCAGAGCTTGCGGAGGGATATACAGAAATTTAAATTTATTTTCATCATAAATATGACAAGGCCGGGGAAATTAATCTCCCCGGCCTTGTTTTTTTGCATGAACTTTTTCACATATCTTACACCCGAAAATCACCCTCAACAGCAATCGTTATGTATTTGCGTTATTGTAACTACCTGTTTTTTTAATACAACATAGCAACTTACATATTAGCTAATATTAGCTAATACGATATATACAAAAACACTAAATCAGCTACTTACAATTTTTATATTGACAAAAGTTTTATATAAGATCATACAGTGACGCATGGGAAATACACGAAAAAACGAAATGGAATTTACCTTTGTTCTGCTATCTGATGTTGCAGAAATGTATAAAGCGTATTGCAAGCTTTCCGGCCAACCGGCACCATATTTAGCAAATACGATTTTTAGAGCGTTTTTTCAAAAAGAACTCATTCGGATCAAAAAGCAACAACTCAAGTCAACTTTTAATTTAAAAGGAGATAACCCAAAAAAATAGCCTTTCAGGTTATTAACCCGAAAGGCTGATTTTTTACTTTCCCGGCACCCGTTCCAACAATCTGGAAAATTGTTAGTGAATGTGGAAAAAAACTTAATACTTCTGTGGAAGGAAGATTTAAGTGAATTATGCCGTGGTTTAAGTAAAAAGTCAACTTTTTTTTGTGTTTATACAAAACAAGTGACATTAGCCACAAAGAGCCAAAGTTCATTTATAGAAGCCCTCCCTAAAACTTCTCGTTGTGCCGATAATTATAAGTTTGGTTCACATATTCGCAACAAAGCCCACGCCATACGCCACCAACACATAGAGCTTAATAATGACAAAGCTTTCAAATTCATATCTATTGATGTTGATTACGACATTGCTAAAGACTTGTGTTTTGTTTGGGAAAATAACAACCTACCAGAACCAACCTATGCAGTAATTAACCCCGCAAATAACCACGCTCACCTGATATTCATGTTGGAAAACTATATTTTTTGGAAAAACGATAAACAGGTTTCCTTTTATGAAGACGTAAAAAAAATGTTGACTGACATTTATCATGCTGATCCTGATTTTACCGGTATGTTAACAAAGAATCCACTGCATGATTCATGGAAGACTATTGAATCAGGAATTATATACACCCTTGCAGAATTAAAAGCGTATGCACCAAAACGATCCTCAGACAATATCATTCAATTCAACAAATTTAAACGCCGCACCATCAACAACAACAATGCTATTTTGGGCCACCGTTGCGAACTCTTTGAACGTAGCCGCATCATATCCTATAATGAAGTAAGAAACTTTACCAACCAGAACGATTTTTTTGAATATATGATAGGTGTATGCAGCGATCAAAACCCCTCAGACCTTAAATACAGCGACATACTCAGCACAGCAAAATCAATATCACGCTACACATGGAAATACCGCGAACGATATAACAGGGGATACACTCGCAACCGAGTCACCAGCATTGAAGACCTACACAACAGACAACGCACCGCCGCCACTGCCACTGCCGCTACCAAACACGCCAAAACTCTAGCAATCATAGAACAGGCCATTAACAGCATTGTTAAACAAGCCATAGCAATGCCAGCACTTACAAAACAACTCATAGCAAAGCTCACTGGTAAATCCCTATCCACCATTAAACGTTATGCCGCAGAAATTGACCAGTTCATTAGGTGTGCATATCAGGTATTAAGCCCGGTTTTGACTTCCGAAGAGATTTCAATCTCTGACTTGCCTGTAGTGAATCGGCCCGTTCCTCTGTGTAAAACAGGTTCATCGTTTTGCATAGAGGTGGCGAAGCGTCGGGCCGGTGAATGCCTTTCTCCGCAATCTAGTTCTTTGTCCCCGCTGAATCTCTCTTTAGATATCATCCCTCCAAAAACGCATGTGTCAGCCTTAGCTGTGGAGCCTAATGTTGTCACAGACAAAATATGGAGTCCATTCTCAAGGCCCACCGTCAAAATTCAACCGGAAGCAAGTATATTTTTAAATTGCCAATCAAAATATCCAATCACCGAGCCAACCGGACAGGGGAGGGTGGCTAATCTAGCAGAAGAACTAAAATCATCTTTAAGTGACATTTTGGAGTTGATCGACCAAATGAGTCAGACCGCTAAAAATGAATATAATTCTTCATGATTTTTATAATAAAATTGTTTTTTTCTTGCATAAAAACTATAATTTTTGTAAAATAATTGCATGAATATAAATTATAAGCATACCAGATTAGGTTTTGAACTCGCCCAAACCCTTGATTACATGATTAA